>Ga0228710_1001681_pt1 | contig 33712 bp, 18 predicted proteins | sample MedpolnodulmetaG_FD_177995 | JGI IMG/M metagenome (GOLD analysis project Ga0228710, IMG submission 177995) | Root nodule microbial communities from Medicago polymorpha collected in Santa Monica, California, United States - pink nodules | ecosystem: Host-associated > Plants > Roots > Nodule... | reverse complement strand
CTTTTTTTTTTTTTTTTTTTTTTTAGGAAAACCTTCTTTATCTTGTCTTGATGAAATTACGCCAAACTTTTTTTAGGAAGCGCTATACGATTGACAACATAGGTTAAAATGGGTATTGGAATAAATTTTAATCTTAGGAATTAGGATTGACATGATCTTTTTTTTTAATCCAAAAAGGAAGCCTAGCAGGGAACTAGGACAACCCAAAGTATATTACCAAAGAAAAAGAAGAACAAAAAAGAGGAGAGACCAAACCATAACCTCCTCAAGGATTGATAAATCAATAGTTAGGCCTCCCTAGCCTATTTCTAATAAAAGTGCCTCTAATACAAACAGGGAATTCCATCCAAATTTTCAAATGATCAAGATTGAGCCCTATATTAGCTAATTGTTTTCCTTATGATAGAGTCCAAAGAGCATATTTTCCTAAATATTGGGGTCACTTTTGTCAATTTTTTACAGGAGACCAAAATCGCAGCTTTTTAAAACTTAAGGGTAAAAAATGCACTTTAACCAAGTTTTTATGATATTTGAGTTAAATATTTATTCATCAACTCCAACAACTTGACATTTTATATTTAGAAAAATAATAGAATCTATTAACTTGCGTACGTCAATTGACTTTCTGGGTCTCTTGGTCTGAGTCTGAGGTTGAGTTTTGTTCTGTCATCAGAGTGGAAAATGGGAAGTGAGGACCTGAGATTGTTTGAGTTAAACACAGGAGCTAAGATTCCGTCTGTTGGTTTAGGCACCTGGCTTGCTGCACCTGGTGTTGTCTACGATGCAATTTCCACTGCTGTCAATGTTTCTTTCTTTCTTTCTTTCTAATTTTTCATTCCATTCTTTTCTTTCATCATGTTTTCTTTGTATTATTACTATTATTATTGTAAAATTTATGAAATGATTTATATTATGGTTTTGGAATCGTTATTATGTTAATGTAGGTTGGATATCGGCATATAGATTGTGCTCAATATTATGGCAATGAAAAGGAGGTGAGGTGTGGTATTAAATAGCATGTATCACTAGTCCTATCAATTAATGACCTTAATTTATCATCATCATAGTCATGTGCCACATGGATAATCTGTATTGGTTTCATGTTTTTCTAGTACAAGATGAATGTAACTGAAAGTATTATGACACCGGTCTTAGTTGTCCAACATGTGTCGTACGAGTGTCATAGAGGTGTCGGATACCGCCTAATTTTAAGAGGTGTCCGTGCTTCATAGTATCAACCTTCAAGTAGAACTAGTTTGATTGAACTTTTCAGCAAGAGCTTTTATGGAAGTGCATTTGAAAAAGTCCTTCAATAATTATAACTAATAGCTTCTTGCATAGGTTGAAATGACGTTCTATGTATGTACATTTATAAAAGCTCTCTCATTTTTCTTCTCCGTAACCACGTATAAAAGGCCTTTTTCTACTTAAGATACTAATGAAAAAGCAACTATAAGTCAAAAACTCATCTACAAACACTCCCCAAGTGAAATTGGAATACTGACTCATGTAGAAATTATTATTGTTGTTGACATGTCAGTGTCAATATCATGTCTGATATCCGTGTTTGTGTCTATGCTTCATACGTCCATCTGTTCTGAACCAGTCAGAGGATCAACCACACGTTAACACGTGGCATAACTTACACCACCTTAAGGCTCTGCGCCTGAGGGAGGACGCCAGTTTAAGTGCACTGTGCCACACAGATGCACGCCCCGCGCGAGGATCACCCTACACGTGTCCTCTAACCGTTCCTAATCACACGCCGCATAACCCGGAGACGGTTATACCCAACGCGCGCCTATATAAGGGTGGACTTGATTCACCCTCAAGGTACGATTCACTTTTCACAACACTTTCTACACACTCTTTCTCAGTTCCATTACTGACTTGAGCGTCAGAGTGCTAACGTGCCGCTGACACATTTCGTTCTACCGCAAAGACTCAACGCCATCCGCCACCGTTGCCACTCATGTGTTCTCACCGGACAGATCACCATCATATTTTTTCAGTCTTCTGCTGCTCTTCCTTTTAAACTAACATTCAGTTGATTGCAGATCATCATTCAGTATGTTTTAGTCAAAAAATCATTCAATATGTTGATTGCAGAATTTGAATTTGAAATCGTTGCAGTTTTTATCCTCTTTTTGCTGATACACCATTGTGGTAGTGTTTCTATCCATTAACATTTTTTAAATTTGATGAGTAGATTGGTGATGCCTTGAAGAAGTTGTTTGCTAATGGAGTAGTTAAGCGTGAAGAGATGTGGATCACATCCAAGCTATGGTTTGTTCTTTTTATATTTACTTCTTAAACAACTCAATGATTACTTTTCTTTCATTTTCATTGTATCTACTGAATAAAGCATCTCGTACTAGACCGCTTAGTCTGCCACTCTGTCTCTTTTTCTGAACTAAGTACTATTAATTTGCACATATTTTAGGAATACCGATCACTTGCCAGAAGACGTCCCTAAGGCATTTGGTAGAACTTTACGCGATTTGCAGCTCGACTATCTTGATCTCTACCTTGTGTGTAAATGACAATGAAATTAAGTTCCTCCTGAATCAGATCCTATTATGTTTGTAATACTTTTATATATTCTTCTAGATACACTTTCCAGTCAGCATGAAAAATGAACATCTTACCAAACCCGACATACCAAGCACATGGAAAGCAATGGAGACACTCTACGATTCCGGCAAGGCTCGAGCTATAGGAGTCAGCAATTTCTCTGTAAAGAAGCTTCAGGATCTGCTGGATGTGGCACATGTTCCTCCAGCTGTTAACCAAGTTGAATTGCATCCTTCATTGCAGCAACCGAATTTACATGCTTTCTGTAAATCCAAGGGAGTGCACTTGTCTGTGAGTATGCAAATTTCATGTCTTCTATCTTATCATACTTACAAATCATATCTCGATTGATAGAAAATTGAACCCAATTAGTACGAATCTCTAGTATGCAACTATTTTGGATGAATTTCATATTGAATCCCGATTCACTAAGATGAGTCCTGATTCCTTTCAATGAATCAGTATCAAAACTTAGTGTAGTCAACCACTTTTCGTTAACATTAAGCCATGTCAGTTATTTTTACTTAAAGATATCATATTTCTTTCTAGTAACGTATCTCATATTTTTATCAGTACTATAAATTATGATTCATAATAAGACGACTCGGAAAGTAGTTCTTTTAATTCACGAGATGAAACCCGATTTGATGACCAAGTTCTTATCCCAACGAATTCTCATATTCAGGGTTATTCACCACTAGGTAAAGGACCTAAGAGTAATATTCTCAAAAATCCAGTTCTGCACACGACTGCTGCGAAGTTAGGGAAGACTCCAGCACAAATAGCCCTTCGATGGGGACTACAAATGGGTCACAGTGTACTTCCAAAGAGCACAAATACTGCGAGGATCAAGGAAAACATTGATCTATTTAACTGGTCAATACCAGAAGATTTGCTAGCTAATTTCAATGAATTTAAGCAGGTAAGTCATTTCATGCAATCTTATGATCATTTATATCATTGGATTGCAACAGGTTTTAACTTTTTTCTACAACATTTTCATTGCTAGATGAATATAATATTTTAGTCTATGTGCAAAGGACTATATGCCAAATGAAAAATATTCTAGATTTAAATAACTTTTTATTCCTTTCTACATGCAACAGTTTTGTTTAGTCTCTACAACAGAATTGATTAGATTCATTTCAAATCATTTAATCCATAGTTTCGGTTCAACTTTCTGATATATCGATGCAGGAGAGAGTAGTTTCAGGAACACAATATGTTAGCAAGACATCTCCAGGGTACAAAACAACTGAAGAACTTTGGGATGGCGAGTAAGAGACAGGTTCCATATAAGCCACTGTTTTTCTGCTTTTGAAATTGTTGTAATACTTTGGGAATTATTATGTGTAAGAGGATTTGGTCTTGGAGTATAATAAGAGATTTGGGATTTAAAACCTTTGTATTAACTTATTTGAGTTAACGTGTTGGCATAAGCACTTGTGAGATTGTATGGGAGATCGAGCTTAATGAGAGAGCTTATGACATGTCTAGACACTATTTTCACGAGTTCTTCAAGATATATAGCTTATGAAAATAGTTTGTAGTTTATATGAAAATAGTTTGACTATATTTTATCTTTTGTTATTACTTCAAATCTTTCAACCACCTATTCATAGACCCCTTTTTACACTTGGGGTCTGTTTGGATTGGGTTACTTGAGTTTAACAACGAGCACAAACGTTCGTGAGAGTGAGACTGTTTGGCAGAACTTATTGAAACAACTTATGATATGTCCATAAGCTGTTTTCAGCTTATTTTCATAAACTCTTTAGGATGGCTTATAAAAACAACTTATAGCTTATATAAAAACAATTGGATTTTATATTATCTATTATTATAGAAATATCGTATATATTAAGCGCTTAACTAAGATGTTTCTCCAAACAGTGCCCTAATTATCCTAATTTGATGATTGAGAGCTATTATGCACATGGATTCAACTCTTGCCAGAGGTTTAACCATTTCGATAATCTATAGGAAAATATGGATCGATTTTGCTACCATGCAAAACATATATGCCTCTTAAATTGAGATATATAAAAGGAAAATATATTATATCAAATTGTTGTAGGGTTTGATGGATAAGATAAAGAGGAATGTTGGAGAAAGAGTTAGCCCAATTGATTGAAGAAAGGGTATTAGGAATTTTGGGCGTGTTACTTAGTGGGTTGATAGAACTAGAAGCCTATGGTCGATGTGGTTGTTTGATGAATTCACGTAGAGTTTTTTTGATGAGGAGATTTGGTAAAGATGTTGTTGTTTGGTGTAATTTAATATGTGAGATTGTATGAAGCTTATGAGGTTATTAAAGGAATGAAAGGGAAGGATGATTTATAGCATAGCAGTGACGAAAAAGCATTTAATATTTGATTAAGGGCAAAACTTAGATACAGTACCTTATGTACTGGTGGTACTGTTCTCCCAATTATAATAATACGCGTGTCCTTTAACAATTAAAACAAATTAATTATTATTTGTTCGGTCATCCTCTCCAAATGAGTTATAGAATGCTACCCGCTTTCTCCTTACTACACCCCTCCGCATGGTTCTTCTTTTTCCATAAAGTTAAATTGCAATTTCAGTAAGTGAATGGCTCGCAGAAGAAACCACTGCTTCTTCTAACTGAGTGGCATCAGCACCGTCACTCTTTTAGTCTATCTTCTTCTACCTTATAAAGTTTCAATTTCAATTTTGATTAATGGAGTTACTCTGTTTTTTCTTTGCCTTCAATTTTTTGACTTTGTATACAAGTAAAATAATGGAGTAAAATTTCAACACTTTGCATTTGAACCATTTATTAGAACATTGAGGATGCCATTAATTGAATTTTGAAGGAGTAAGACAAACAATTAGTAACTTAAGTGGAAAAAAACCAGTCGAAAAACCGGGATGACAATTAAAATTATAATGTATATGCCACGTGTTATTTTCTGATAGGGAACAGTACCACCAGCATATAAGGTACTGCATATAAGTTTTCTCCTTTGATTAATTGCTCTTTGAGATTTGCATGTGGCTATCTTCCATTTTAATAATGGTGGATCCTACCTGGTCCGTTTCGTTTGAGAGTTTTAGAGGCGATGAGAGATTTTTAATTTTAAGTGTTTGGTTCAATTTTTAGAAGGGAAAGGGAGGGGAGAGTAGGGAAGCAAATCTCTTTAAAATTTTATTGCATTCCCATAATTATCCTTAAATTAATTTCAAATCTCAATATTAACCTTTAACAACTTTTATTATTATTAGATTATATTATCTCTGTAACAATCTTTTTTTTTTCTTCTGAAAGAGTAACAATCTTATTATTATTAGGTTATCTTATTTTTGTAACAATTTTTATTATTATTTTGTTATATTTTTCTTGTAACAACTTTTATTATTATATTATCTATCAATCTTATTTGTTACATTTAAAAACCACTCGTACTACTACTTTGTTGATGTCAAAGACATTATTATTATTATTATTATTATTATTATCTTATTTTAATTCAACTTATTATTGCTTGTTGTTCCTTTTTATTCAATGTTAATTCACCGATTCATGTCTTGTTGTGCAAAATATATGAGCCAGTTTGAGATAAAATAAGCAGCTTAGATGTGTGCTTGTCATTCGTCAGTCTCTGAAATCGTAAAATCAAGTAGTTTCTTTTATTTAATTAAGTTTAAGGGTAAAACGGTAAAATAATTTTAAAATCCCTCCCCTTTCCCTCCCCTCCCCTTGCAAACCAAACACGTTTTTAATTAAAATATCTCTCATCCCCTCCCCTCCGTTAAAATCCCTCCTCTCTCATCCCCTCCTAATTCTCGAACCAAACGGACTCTTAGAGTATCCACAACACATACTTCAATTTTTTGTATTTAAATCAAGGTAATCAAAACCGAACCAGATATTAAATCGGTGTAGGCATGAGTTTAAGGTTTTGAGGTTCAACCGGGGGTCAGATCGGGGTTCAACCGGATTTAATTAAATAATATTTTTTTATTATTTTATTGTAATATTCTAGTAAAAATCTATTTTTTTTATTACAATGTAGTTAATAATTAAGAAAAAAAGTTTTAAAAAAAATTCACAAAACTCACCTCACGCACACATGGTCAATTTTAATATTTTTTGAGACATGGTAAATTTTTATTTTTTAAAGAACACATGGTCAATTATAATCTACATATATAATTATAATTATTTTTTAAATAAAGACATTCTTCATGGGCTTCCCTGATAAGCCCAACTCATTTACTAACCTTAGATTTCACATTCCCTGATGAGTATTGAGCAGAGGCAGCCGTCTGCGTACATCTCTCACTCTCATTGTCCCACTATTCTTCTACTCCAATTTTATTTTTTTCTTCTTACATCTTCACTTGTACTTCCATGGAAACTTCAACATAATGAATTGCTTAACTTGTTTGCCCTTCCTTTCTGATCTTTATTTTTTTCTCGATAAAATAAAACCCATACCGGTCAGACCTGCAGATCCGTCTGAACCGGCGGTTCCCCGTTTTTTTCCCGGCTTTCGACCGGTTTTCCGGTTGTTGACCCGGTTATGTGAACCAACGGTTTTGGGGATCAATCGAACCGGTCATGGGTCCGGTTCCCGGTTGAACCGGTTGGTGCGGTTTGGTTTTTACTACCTTGATTTAAATAGATCTCAGATGTGCGTATCAATCATTTATAATAAGCACACAATCCCTCAAACTCATCGTTTCAGACAACTTTCTTAAATAAGATCCACTAATCAACTATCAATAATTTTATATCATTACATTTTAAATTATAAATTTTTAATATTAAAAAAGTGCAGGTCCCACTTAAGATTAGGGTCTTAAATGAGACATTGGGTCTTATAAGACCCCGAAAAAGTTTCACCCCAACGAGGTACCTTAATACCCTCACAACTTTTTTTTTGTGTGTATCTATTTCTAAATGAGCTATGATCATTTCCATGTGCTTAAAATAAATGGAAAATGTAATTTGATGAGAGATTGATACAAAAAAACAGTAGTTAATAAGTCATACCATTAAGTAAGTCTCACCACTATTAATTATTTTTATTTTTTTTTATTAAATTTTTTTATTTTTTTATCTTTCTAAATAGAAGAAATAAAGAGAAAGGGAGAGGATCCTAACTCCTCCCTAAACACAAACTAGAGCAAGAGAAACAAAGGAAGGGAAGAAATTGGAGAGAGCTCTTGTTTGGTTCCTCATTTTTCTCTATTTTCAAATCCCACTTTCAAAACTCTATGTTTGAATCTCTTGTTATTGTCAATCATAGTGCTCCTTCAGCATTGGATACCGTTGCGGAATAATGGAAAACCAATAGTACAAGCATGTGTAGGATAGTTGTGCTTGAGTGGCCAAAAATTGCAAAGTGAATAAACTACCGAAAAGTAAAATTGGCTTGTATAAATATTAAATGTAAATGTAATGAGCTTAAGGATTTAGCCTTCGTTACCTTTGATAAAAAAGAAGTTATTTTCTCATCATTGTCTTTCTTGCACATCTTACGTTTTACCAATTTTACCTCCGTTTGGAGTCTATAATTTGAAGCATATTTGCGTTTTTAAACGTATCATTTTCTCCTTCAACTCGTCATATGCAAAAGTACCCACTTCATATTCTATATTCCGAAATGTTTTTTTCTGCTTTGGATTATAGAATCTAAAATACATGAGCATATTTTCCATAAACAAACATCTCCTTACCACCTTTCTCACCTTCGTTATTCGACTTCTATTCATTTTCATTTCAACCATTCTGTATTGGCGGAGTTCGGATTATATAATCAAAAAATTTGAAAAACTCGGTTCAGCTATAATTTGAGCCATGTATTTACGTAAATATACAGGTTTTCTGAGAATTGTTTGCACTGTTTGAGACATGGGTGCTCCTACCCCACCCCATATGATTTGATACCTCACATTAAACCTCCAAAGATGTTAAACCATAAGTTGCGGATCATCGAGGCAATGCCAAAGTCGAGGTTCCATATCTAGTTGAGATCCCTTTGGCATTGCCAAAGCCGAGGTTGGACCTCTAGTTTTGTCTTGTATTGATTACCACATACAATTTTCAACTAGAGTAAAATTTACTTCACGAGATAGGTTGTTTGACATGGGTTTGAGATGAAGCAAATAAGTTAGTTGTTGTTATTTCAAAATCAGATAATGGGGGGATGACAATTTTTTATTTTTTTTATGCTGAGATGTGATGAGGAAGTTCCTATACCGAGCAAAAAGTTGTTAACACGTAAATTCAAATGTGATTGTTCATTTAAATTGATAGGTTGTTTGTTGAGTGTTGGTGTATGGAGCCTTAGAGTTGGGGACGAAGAACACAATCATGAGATGACTTAAGTCTTCCATGGTCATAAATATGTTGAACGTTTAAAACCAGAAGCAAAGAGGATTGTTCGTGAGATGACACCTTCAATGGTCATTTAAAGAAATATTTTGACTACTTTACATAATAGAAATGGTCGAAGTGCAACTACTATCAAACATATTTATAATGCATGTCACATGTATAAACAATCTATCAGGGATCCTAGATCAGAAACACATCTCATGAAATGCTTGCTTATGTGTATAACTAAAGATTGATTGTTGATTCAGATGATGTAAAATATATTTTCTAAGCTAATCTAGATTCCATCAAGTTGTTTAACATTTTTTTTCTATTGTTCTTGTGATGGATTCCACTTAAAAAACCAATGAATATCGTCTTCCGTTACTTGAGTTTGTTGGTATCAGTTCTACTAAGTTGATATCCTCTATTGCATTTGCTTATATGATGTATGAGAAAGAAGAAAACGTCAATGGACTCTAAAGAGATGTTGTATTTTATTGAAATCTCCAGAAACTTACCCCAAAATAATTGTGACTGACCAGGATAATGCTTTGATAAATGTTGTTGGTGATAATTTTATTTTTGCATGGCAAAGCTAAAATTGACAACATGTGTAATAGCATTTTGAGGTTATAATTGACACGATTGGCAGGAGGATAAGTTTCTCACGATAATTTATTTTTTTGGTTAACCCTCCAGTTTTAGAGTTCGACTAGAACGTAAGTAATGTCTGGCCAAATGTTGTTCTACAATGGAATCAAACTCAAGTTCTCTTAAACAATTCGTCATTGGTGGAGCTCGTTAACCACTTGAGATGGTTTATGATATGACCTTTTTATTTCAACCTTTAAATTATTAGGTAAATTTAGTGAATATATAAATCACTTAAAGGGCAATGTAATATAAGCTAATGCAATTATGAAAACTGAAGCTCAATTAACTCCAACAATATTATTACATATGTATTTTTCAATTTTGTATGAATTGAAATTTAGCATTTTGTCCTAAATACATTTCAATTGGTAGCTACAAAGACCATGTAGAGGTATGAGTTTGAATTTAAGATTCCACAATTAAGGTGTGTGAATCTAGTCACTAGTCTACTTGACCCAAAAAATAATTATGCATTATAATGAAGGTAGAAGTTGAACCTAACAACTGAAGAAAGGAAAAGGGTCAAAAGATCATCATCATCATCATAGTAAAATTCAATAATACATTTTTACTGATCAATATATAAGGGCAAATTTGATATAGGAGAATTCATAATGGAGACATTTTACATTACTGTTACATTACATGGTCATTATTCTTTTGTTGACCTTTTTGTTTCACATTGGAAGAAAAAGCCACAATGAATGAGTTTCCTCCCATGTCAATGTAGTAAAGCACATTAGTAGCTGACAGTTGATTTAATTGCATCCAATATCTGCATGATCAAATGAAAGACATTTGCATCAGTCAAGATAACTCTTCACCATGCTGCATATAAATACAAGAAATTAAGATAAACAAAGAAGTCACCTTATTCTTGGTTGGCATGTAGAAGGGTTCAAAAACCAGAGGAAAAGGAGTGTCTAGGCCACAAACTCTTGCTACTGGTGCCTCTAACTGTAATACAAAAGAGGACAGACTTCAGATATGTCTCAAAGGAATTTGGTTATAACCATTTTTCTTGAAGTATGCAGTCAAGATATTTTCTTATATCAGGAAAAGCGGTGCTATTATTAATTAAACTGGTACCAATTGTCATTTTACAACCATCTCCGAGGCGATTTGAATTCTGCCCCTTGAGATTACTATTCAAACTCATATCACTGAACTGATACCTCATGGACGGAACATGATTTATAATAAAACATTGAAAAGTATGCATTGTGTATGCTTTGCAACTATGTTTCTCGACTCTAATGAATTCTTCCTTGCTTTTCCAAGTTAGTATTGATGAATTTTATGAGTTGAGAAAGCTAATGAAGATGAACATCACCAATTTGTTAGAGTAGAAGTGGAAAGAACAAAATCTGTAAATGTGACTGTATCTCTCTGGGCCGCTCTGACACTCCCATCATGTCAATATATTTGGCTATTCAAACATATATGGGTGTTTATAAACTAAACTTAGCCTCAATTCACATGCAATTAGATTTTTTGGTTTACTAGAGCTGTTTGGATCTTGTGTATGCCCTCACAGGTTTATCCTTCGATAAAGGTGCTTCGGTGGGTTGAGGACAGTGAGTGTTTAAAAGCTACATTAAGCCTCGATTCTCAAGCAATGTGAGGCATTTTGGTGTACCAAAACAAAAACTATGCCCTATTGGCCTAAAGAATTTTTACTTGAAGTTATGAGCTAAAAGTTGGATACATACCCTTGAGAAGCAGCGTTCAAGAATGGAAGCTGAGATTTCAGCACCAAAACCTCCGGTCACTGGAGCTTCATGACTAATCTGCACAATACATTCAATGTAACACGTAGGTTAATACCAATCCAGGTTTTGGTAATCATTCGATAAAATATTTACTCACAAGAAGTCTTCCTGTCTTTTTTACTGATGCCTCCACAGTTTCTTTATCCCAAGGAATTAGTGTCTTCAGATCTATCAATTCACAAGAAATTCCCTCCTGCAGAATTTCGTAATAAAGTTATAATATCAATTGAGTTGAGACCTCTAGATTTCTAGACATGGATCTACTCCTCTCAAATATAGTAATATATTCTCATGGAAATGGAAAATTGTAATGTCAAACTGCAATATCAAATTGTGGTTAATAAATCTCATATAGTTGAACACCAAAAAACCATGGTTGATGACGTTCAAAATTGTTGTTAATATGTTTAATGGATGGTTAATGAGTTGCAACACCTTGTCATATTCATTAACCATCACATGATGTAATTAACCGTATATTTGAACTGCATTAACCATCTAAATTATTTTCGAAATTTGTTGTCTAATTGATGTCAAAATATCGTTTCTGATACACAAATAATCTGCAATGCAAATTACTTTCTAACACTTTCTGATTCGAAGCAACAGCCACTTACTTTTTCAGCATCAACACAGGCTTGTTCCATTATAGACAATTGAGCTCCCCATCCAACAAGTGTAATATCGCTTCCTTCTCGAATCACCTGAGTAAGTACAGAGTAACAATTCAACACAACAATGTATCAATAATGTTATGCAGAACCTCTTTTTCTTCATCATCGAGACTTTTAGTGTACCTCGGCCTCAGATAAAGGCAACATGTAATCACCCTCTGGTACTTCTTCAACGGCCAAACGATAAAGCCACTGAAACAAGGAATCACATGATTGAGATCACAAATGTCACATACTGTAATTATATGCACAGTGCACACAATTCTTTAAGGTTATTCTAGCAGAATAAGGATTCAACCTTTGGTTCAAAAAATACAATAGGATTTGGATCTCGTATGCAAGATAACAATAACCCTTTCGCTTCCTTTGGACTTCGAGGAATGACGACCTATACCAGAAACACTCTTGAGGCATTTGCAGAAAAATGAATTAATTACAAAGATAAGCAAAATCAACATTATAAACAAGCCAAATTAGTACAAATGGTAATTTCTCTCATCCTTGTTTTCTACCAATCCTAATTTTCTCATTATCCAGTATCTTATTTCTCATAAATCTTAAAGTAAACATTCTGATTCTATTATCGATGTTATAAATATGTATATTTCTAATATGCTATGATTTGGATCTATGATTATTAGAATATTACTTCAAATCCTTCAAAATCTTCCAACTACCTATTTATAAACCCCTTTTAAACACCCGAGGCATGTTTGAATTGACTTATTTGAATTTATCTGCTAGCGTAAGTGTTTGTGAGACTGTTTGGGACAGCTTATGGAAACAACTTCTGACATGTCCATAAACTATTTTCAACTTATTTCCATAAGCTCTCCAGGATAGCGTAAAAAAATAACTAATAGTTTATATGAAAACAGTTTGACTTTGTTTTATCTTTTGTTATAATAATAGTTTATACACAAGTACTTATATAACAAGTGCTTAATTATGTTCGTTATCCAAACAAGGCCCTGATCTTCCTTACTTGATGATTGGGCTATTATGCATATGTATTCAACTCTTGAAATCCAAATAAAAAAACCATACTTTGATACCAGGAACATGACAGAAGAAAGCCTCAGGAGATTGAGAGTGGTAATGTCCACCATGGCCAACAGCTCCATAAGGGGTTCTAATTGTTAAACCTACAAGAAAGTGAAAAACAAATTAACACAAGTAAAAATAGAGATAAAGCCGTAAACATAAACACTAGAGCAGCGAAAGAATTTTACCGCCACAATTAAATTGGTTTCCACTCCGGTATCTAAACTTAGCAGCTTCGTTGACAATCTAGAAACCGAAATTAGTCAATTACAGATTAAAGACGCGTCAACTATGCCTAACCAAAACCTTATAAAGAGAGCATGCCTGATCAAAAGCAGGAAAAATGTAATCTGCAAACTGGATTTCAGCTATGGCTCGATTTCCCTGCCATGAAAACATATAAGAAAGCCTCTTAAATTCTGATATATAAAAGAAAAATAGATTATATCAGATTGCAGTAAGGTTTGTTGGTAAAACAAGAAGTGAATTATTATAACCTCTTAGACTCACCATAGCTGCCAGACCAATTCCAAAGCCAACGATACCCTGCGAGTAGCATTTCAAATTATCAATTTATGACATTAATGTGTAGGATATACTAATCACGTAAATATTTAAAAAGATATGTACCAATCAAAAGAAGAAACTCAATATCAAACCATGTGAGTTAAGAGACTTTTTCTAATGATTTTTCATATTCCTCTTATGTGTTCTCTGTTTGCAATTTCTGTATCTGTTTGTTTTAAACCAGGGTTGCTGTTCTAACATGAAATGCATGAAACTCAAAGGAAGCATGAAATGCATAATTAAATACCTGCTCACAGAGAGGAGTATTGAAAACCCGATTTTTACCAAATCGGTCTGCTAATCCAGTTGTGCAACGGAAAACGCCACCAAAGCCTACATCTTCTCCGAAAACATAAGCACTGCGATGAAATGCAGAAGGAGATAAGGATGTACACAGGATATTTCTATAGGCAAATAATAAATCAAATAAGCCATATATATATATATTCACTGTTTGTCGTAGCGAAATTTGAAGATAATGGAAAAGGTTTATTATAGTTAAATTCAGAGTCATAGACACTTCAGGAAAATTACGGTTCACCAATTGAATTCATACTAACACAAACAGATTCAAAACACTGTACAAACATTGACCGTGTTTGTCCATTGATGAGCTCAAATATAAAGCTTTCGGTAGCAACTTTGTATTGGAAATTCCACCTTAACTACAGTGTGCCACTAGCCGTCTAATTGCGGCATTCACCGCAGACTCCAACACCTTCACAGTATTGGGATTAAGGGGGTGGTTTTAGTCACATTTCACCTAGAAATTGGTCTAAGTGGTAGTGCTTAAGCTTGGACACACCTCGCTTTACAAGTTTTAAAATGGAGTTAGGTCAACACAAATGCTAAGATGGTATCAAAACCTCTCTAGAAATTCCGACTTAATTGAGCTAGGTCCAATCCAAATTCTAAAACTTTAATTTCATTATAATGTTTTACACAAAGGTGTACAGAATTTAGATTTATTATTTAACTATTTGTAATCTTCAATATTCAATCCTATATAGAACCTCAACCTAGATAACCACGTCCCTAATAGAAACCTGTAATCTAAAAGTAAAGCTTAAGTTTTGTCAAAGACAAAGTAAAAGGACTAAAATATATAGAAATGATGTTTGTTTCCCCCTCAACTTTCTGTGATCCCACGGTTGGAATATTATGTCACCTTTCAGACTAAAAAGGGCACATTGCAAATGATACAGTAAAGGGGAATTAGATTCCTAAGTTTTGTAACAATAACATATCAGACATATTCTTATATGGACTACCTCCATAAGTGGTCTACGGTAGATCAGTACCTAAAAATTGTTTAAAATTCCAACAACGACAGACGTCGTCTCTTGGTAGTAGAGGTTAATGGTCCTTGTCATTTTCATGATTGAGATAGCGACTTAATTGATATCAATTCGATTAAAACAACATCATAAGTTTTCACTTCTAAAGAGTATCGTCGATCTTTGTTAGAATTTCTGGTAATTTTAAGTACTGGTCCACGATGGACCACCTACAAAAGTGGTCCACCTTAGCACTCACCTAGCGCAACAATTTAAAACAGTTTGTAACAATGATACATTTAAGCAAAATTAGATTCCTAAGTTTTGTTTTGTATCACATCTTTGATATTGCGAAAATTGAAGTCAAATACAGCTAATGCAACTTCAATCAAGTCGCGTAGACATCAAAAACCTTAATGTCGCGGCCCAGATAACAATCACATACTTTTTCTAAATACCCTGATAAAGAAAAAGAAATGAATGAAACTCACCGAGGATCAGTGTCCAAAGCAATATGAAGAGCTTGATTAATGGCAGAATAAAGGTTCAATGATTTAACACCATTCTCAGCAGCAGCATCCTTCTGAACAATGGAAGTTGACAAACCCCTCCTTGAAACCAAAGACACCCATTTTCCCAATCTCTTCACACATGGTGACATGTTCAATCTATTGAAGAAAATTTGAGAAACTTGCTGAAACACAAGCTAGTAAACACCAAAATACTTGTCTTTTCTCTTGAATTTATGAATCTTGAGTTTGTTCTTAAAATTGAGGCAATTGGGTTTGTCTAGAAGTTGATGAGTTTCAAAGATATTGTCCAAAAGAGTTCATGTAAGGGGAAGATAAAAACAAATACATGAGAAAAAGGAAAAGATTATGGATTTGGATTGTTTAATGTTTCAGAAAACAGTAAAAAATATGTCAGTTATTATTATGTTCTAGAACTGTAGCTAGTAAAGTTTTTTGTTTACCGCAGGTTGTGTAAGGTTTCCATAAACAGTAAAAAATCTGGTTTAAGGTTTCACTGCGGATTATCGTTTTCTAAACAAAGTCAATAATGATAGGAAGTGAGCAGATAAGATATGGTCTGTGTTTGAGTCATAGGCCTTATCTATGCCTAATCATTAATCACTTATTACTACTTAATACTTATCATCATTGTTTTGATTTCGTATTTGTATTTGTGATTGAGGGATAAAAAGAAGGAATTGGTATTGTGATTACCGATTACACGTACTTTGCGATTTTTAAAATAAAATTGATAAGACTTTGAGTAAATAGGCAATTAGTCCTTAAAATTGTAAGTTTCGTCAATTACCCCTGAAATTAACAAAACTTCAATTACCCCTGAAATTGCAAAAGGTTAATCAATTTACCCCCTCCGTCAAATTTTTCTGTTAGTGAACTTGACGTTTTGCAAATACCATTTTGCATTTATGTGCAAAATGCCCTCCAAACTTGAAAATTTATATATATTTTTTTATGTGTAATGAGAACTATTGCCGTTCTTTTTTATTTATTTATTTGGGGGGAAATATGATAGAAAGGTAACATACTGATTTCCTTGATTGATTTATTAAATTTAATCTGGAAAAGTGAATGAATGATACCATCTTAAAAAGTATATAAGCTATCAGTTCGTGACAAAGTGGTGGTTACCAACCATGTCTTTTTTAGTTAAATGAACTTGGAAGAGATAATCTATAAGCTATAAGTTCAAAATTATGTCTTGTGAAAGATATTTAATTCTTTTGTTTGGATTGGTGTTTTAAAATTTTGATCGATTATTAAAAAAAAATCACATCGACTAAATCATTGAGTTATTGATCAGATCAAACTGATCTGATTCAGTACTTATTACACAAGAACATAGCCAAATCATGGTTATCAAGTCGAGATTCAGAACATAACCAATTTAACTGTAGATCACGACGGGTCGCATTGGTTTGATTATAACAATAGTATATAGATGGAGGAAGAGGTCTTCCTATGTCGCTCTTTCCACTTAATGAAGCTGATTTTGGCAACACTATTCTATATAATCATGTTTGTAAAATAATCTACAAACTCCCGGAGAAAAACATCGCGTAGAGGTTTATTTTTTAATAACTTCAAGGATCTGAGTTGGTAACTAGAGCTGTCAAAACGGACCGGGCCGTACGGGCGGGCCTGAAAGCCCGCAAAAAATGAAGGGTCTGGGCCGAAAATTTGCAGCCCGAATCATTTCAGGGCTTTTTAGCCCGGTCCGACAAAGCCCGAAACCCGGTAGGGCTAGCCCGTCCGGGCTGCGGGCAGCCCGAAAGCCTGCAAAAATAATTGAAGTGTGTGATTTTTTTTTTACACTGGACTGGACTCTTGGATGTTGTGACTCTTGGGAGTGACTTTTTGGATCATTAAAACTTTTATGTTATTCCGGATAATTAGTATTTTGAATTTCTGGACAATTAGTATTTTGAATTTAGAATCTTAGTCATTCTGGATATTTGTTGACTTTCGTTCCATAATTGTTATTCTCTTGAATCAATCTTAATTTATCTTTTGTTCACTATTTGTGTATATTTAAGTAATTCTGTTTCCTTAAAGAATGGGAAGGAAAAAAAACATATACGGGCCAGGGCTGACCCGTTAGTTCGGTATATTTATGTTGTTCTATATGTTCAGTACTTAAAAGAATCGAAAAGGAAAAAAAAAATTACGGGCCAGGGCTGGCCGTTAGCCCGTATAGGTCCGGGCTCGGGCCCTATTTTTCGAGCCCATATTTAAACCGGGCTTTTCAGCCCGGCCCTTAAAAGCCCGTTGCCCGTTCGGGCCGGGCCGCCCGTTTTGACAGCTCTATTGGTAACTAAAGAGATTTGTGTCGGCTGATTGGGGAAGGGGGAAAATGTGGTGGGGTACATTTTTACTTTTTTTTTTCAAATAAAAAATAATGAGTCAAATGTACAATAATTGTCACCTTATATGTATAATAGACTTTCGTTTGTCAAATCATCGTTTTTGTAAGACAATTTACAATGGTTTCAAATTTCAACACACCTTTTTTTTTTTTTCCAACACTCCACATCATTTTCTCTCTCTTCCACCTAATAATTCAACACTCTTCAATGATATTTTTTAAAAACATTCAACACTCTACCCCATCACTTTTTATTTCATTTACAATTATCTATTATAATTAAATTAAAATAATAAACACTTAATAGTTTATCTTTTAGATTTTTGTAAAAACAAAATTTATTTAAATAATTTATTTTTATTTTCTTATCTTATATTATTAATAAAAAGGTTCATCTTTCAATTAAATAAACTCTAGAAATAGCAGTAGTCAGTATCAAAACAAATTAAACAAACATTACAAATAACTTAAAATGCAATATAATAAACTAAGCACGCGACACACAAATAACTTAAAATGCAAGACAACATTGTACTTGGGAACGCCCACTCGCGCCTGTGTGGTGCGTGGGCTGCACCCGCTTTGGCAGCCACCAGTTTGGCGCCGCGTGGCCTGCTCTTGGCCCACCATTGTAGATTTCAACATGTTGAGATCTTTCAACATCTCTCTCTTCTACCTCATTTTTCCTCAACTTTCAACACGCCATTGCATACTTTTTAAGATTGAAAATGACATTCAACACACCATTGCACTTGGTCTAACATGATGTTGGTGTTTGTTATGATACTCTACATATTTCAATGAATAATTTACTATTTATTATTTGATATACTTTTACAAGTGTGCGGATGAATATATCCAATATAAAGAACTCAATAAATCATTACTTCAAGATTGATAAAGAACAAAATGAATGTAATTTTACATTTGGTGATACACACTCCTATCATCTATCGAATAAAATGCTAGCTAGGTTGCCTCTAATGAAAAGAAAACGAGCATGTTTATGGTGGAAAACACATAAGTGCATATGGACCCTCAAAAGAACCATGATCTAGTCCTTCTTAAATTACTACTATATATGATTAGAAGAAAATAAGTCTTAATGAAGTCAACACCTGAAAAAAATTGTGAAGTATGAAATAAGCATATATATTTTGTCGGTGTAATTTGATGCATCATTTGCTCAATTAATAATGCACTTTCTACTTGAAGCAAGCAAGGAGGTTGACAGTGAACTAATATAAATCCAAAGAAATTATATATTATATATTTAACAGTTTTTATGATTGTGTGGTTGAAAATTTATAATTGTTTTCTAAAAACTAAATAAATATATAATTGTGTGGTTGAAAATTTTAACTCTTTAATGTTCAAGAATGATGAATCCTCATAAACTATGTTAAACTAATCATTGCACTTATCAGTTTTTAGAACCAACGTTCTTCTCACTCTCAACAAGTCATCATCAACAAGAACATTGGTTGAATCTTGCAAAGATGATAGTTCCTCCTTCTCATATTTCACTTCACTATTGTTGTCAAATTGTATTTGCTTTTGCACTTTTTAGCTTGCAGATATTATCTCACATTGAAGCTTATGGCTCAAAGGTTGAAGTGCTTCCTGGATTTCAAGGACCTCTTCCTTTTCAACTTGAAACTGGGTGAGAGCAATCCTAATCCTTCCTTTTTCTTTTTCATTTTTCTTTTTTATAGTTTAAGATATGAAACTTTAATTGATTTAGCTAACTTGTGTTTAGGATATGAAATTTTAAAGAAATATTTATACCTATTTATTATTTATAATTTTCATATTTTATGATTGCATTAAGTATTATTTTTTATCAATTATACATTTATCTTATCATTTTTTATCAAAAAAAACTCAAGTGCCAAAGTTCCAAATAAAATAGAAAGGATTCTTGGTAAGAGTTTAGAAAAGGTGATACCTCTCACCTAACATAGTGTTTTGTAAGGATTTGTTAGACTTTTTCTTTGGTGATAATGTGTTAGACTTAATATAAAATATAAAATCTAATATAGTATTACAGTCTATCGATCAGGCCACCCACCATATTTATTTTTAATGACAAATATTATGGTTAGTTTGTTAGAGTAGTGTTTTACTTCTTGCCCGACTTTAAATCAAGGACCTCCAACTTCTTCTCTCTTAACTCAAACCTAATAGTGCTAAGTGTAAGGGTGTACAGGGAAAAACTCAAGTCTCACGTGGATAAGATATTTTTCTTGATAATAGTTTATAAACCGTACACCCCTCACCTAACAAGTTGTTTTGCAAGGATGTGTTAGACTTAATATAAATAAAAATCTATTTTTTTTTTGGTGTTAACCTTCCGGTTCCTATTGAAGGGGAGTTAATCCAGAGTTCGTCGGATGGTAAGTAACGTCTAACTAAAAAGTGATCCATCCAGGAATCAACTTGGTTCTATGAACAGTTCATCCGTATTAGAGTTCATTAACCACTTGAGTTGAATCAGTTGTTGATATAAAATAATTTTACACAGAAATTTGACGAGAACTCATGCAGTTTGTGGTGTGGCAAGTAATGTAGTTATATCATAAATTTGATAGGTACGTAGGGTTAGGGGAAACAGATGATGACATGCAAGTGTTCTACTATTTTATCAAATCAGAAAATAATCCTCAGAAAGACCCTCTTATGCTTTGGTTAACTGGTGGTCCTGGTTGCTCTTCTTTTTCTGGCCTTGCCTATCAAATAGGTAATTTTCAAATCACAACTTTATTTGTTTTTGTGAATATTGTTTTGACAGTTTATTGATATTGCATAGGTGGCTATGCAATTTTCCATGTTTATATTGTCTTATTTGAGTTTATCTGCTCACGTAAACACTTGTGAGTTTGTTCCGGATACATTATAGAAACAGCTCAAGTATTTTTCATGAATCATGGCAATCTGACAAGTATCCCAAGTACTTGGGCAATCCTGCAAACCTAAGCACTTAAATACTCCACCGACCATCCCTTACTACTAGACGTGGGACATGGGCACCGCATGATACTTAAGTCTATACCGTAGCAGAACTCCCAAGAGCAATGTCCTGGTGACAGTGCTCTTCGACGATTTACTTGGCCTTTCTAATCAGAGTGACAGATACTAGAATTTTACTAAAGATTATACAGGGAAAATTTCCCTTGAATAAAATAAACAGCAAAGAATTGAGCTAATTACCTAACTCTTATTAAGCTATTAACAGAACATTGCCTTCCCTCTGGCTTGTACCTATCACAGTCTAAAGATATTTTACTCTTTGTCATCAATTGAATGTTAATAGGTCCAGTTGCATTTGAAATCAAGGAGTACGATGGGAGCGTGCCTAGTTTGGTCTTAAGGCCACAGTCATGGACAAAGGTGTTGATAACAACTCAATAATTCAACATTGATTTCATTTACTTAAGTTAATCCAAAATTTGTACTGATAAGAACTATGATTTATGCTAGTCATGTCATGTGGTTATAATATGTGCATAGTTTGTGTTAGTGTAATTCTACAAGTCAAAATATTCTCTCTTTTTATGATTTACTTTCTTGATTTCATTATTGGAAGGTGTTTTAGTGGCAGTCATTTTAACGATATTTTGGTCAGCTATGCAGCATTATTTTTGTAGATTTGCCGCTTGGAACTGGTTTCTCATATGCAAAAAATGTCACAGATCACCGAAGTGACTGGAAACTAGTTCACCATACTCTTCAATTTCTTAAGAAGGTATGTTCATTATGCTAACTAGGGTGCAGATGGGCACTGCCACTGACGTGCTCAATAGAGTTTCTTTCAGAACTTCAAACTTAACCTAAGTCATGATGGAGGCCGACTATGATCTTCATTTAAGAAAAGCGGATCATGTTACTGTTGTCATATTTCTTGCCACGCTTTCGTATTTTTCTTTGTTTAATATTTGCTTTAGGAGAATCATCTCCTAACTATGAATCAATATAAATGCTATTTTGATAATTTTCTTATCAACTGAAACAAATTATCTGTATTTGTATAGTGGCTGATTGATCACCCTGAATTTCTTTCAAATGAATTCTACATCGGAGCTGATTCATACTCTGGCATTCCTGTCCCAGCCATTCTTCAAGAAATTTCAAATGGTTAGAAATCCTATAAAGCTCATTGTTTAAGATGGATTAATCTTTAAGTAATGCTAAATTTCTATATAATTATAATTACAATGAAGTTGAAAATTTTATAAATCATTTTAATTAGTCACCCTCACTCTAATAAATTGATTATTTTCATTCTCAAATGAAAGTAAGCAAAGCAAAAAATTTAGTATAAGGTGACTTGATTCGGATTATCATTGTCCCCTTCCCCTAAAAACCAGAACGTAAAGACTTAAAAAAACCGATTGATATTTTTCCATTTGTTTGATTAACAGGAAATGAAAAAGGTCTCCAACCATTGATAAATCTCAAGGTTTCTAGCCATCATCTCTGTCAGTTGCTTCTATTAGCAATGAAAAAAAAAATCTAAATAGGGATTTTGAAACCCCAAATACCTATGTTCCATAGATCTTGTTATATGCATTATGAAATATGAAGCCTGAACCGGCGTGAACATTTTCAGGGATATCTGCTAGGGAACCCTATAACAACACACAGAGAAAAAAATTATCAAATCCCATTTACTCATGGAATGGGAATCATTTCTGATGAACTCTACGCGGTATTATCCTTATTATTCTTTAGTAAAGCTATACATACAATGTACTTTCCTGTTGGTTACAATGATGATGTGTTTTACTTAATGGTCTACTGTTATCTATTGGCAACAGTCACTGCAGAGAAACTGTAAAGGAGAGTATGTTGATGTAGATTCCAGAAATGAGCTGTGTTTAAGAGATCTCCGATCCTATGATGAGGCAAGTAAACCATTCCAGTTTTATCTATACCTATAATTAAGATGATACTAAAGTTTTGGTGTGGTCTTTAGGAAGAGTAACATTTTCAACAGTAGCTACTTAATCATGGACATAGTCACATTAAAAGAAAATGATAAGAAGAGAGAAAAGAAAAATGAAGTAGAAAAGAGAAAATAATAAAGGAAGAGAAATGAGAGACTGGTAAAAATGGTGTTTGTAAGCATGTTAATCATGATAGTTAAGATCTTAATTGTTTGCCATATTGTTAAACTATTATTTCTTCTTATCATCAGTGCCTTTCAGGACTTGATATGTTCCACATTTTGGATCGCTTTTGTGACGATGATCCGCGTCTGTGGAGAAGATATTTGATTCAGGAGTTGAAGGAATCTCTTAGTTCTCATCTCACAGTGCCCGAACTAAACTGCCAAGTAATTTTTTCATAACTTATCTAGATTCACACACAACTTTTGTCCATAAAATGTTTCATTATTGTGATGTTTCTCGTTTTCATTATTGTTCTAGTTTTATAGTTTTTACCTCAGCACAAAATGGGCTAACAATGAGCGTGTTCGCAAGGCACTGCATATTCGAGAGGTTTGATATGATAAACTTATAAACTTATCATATCTAGTGATCTTCTTATGCTGAATTATAATTGGAAAGAGATACTTAAGTCTATGTTAGATTACAAATGTTTTTGAATTTGAGTTGAATGCATCAAAGAAGTCTCGACAACTAATGGATATCAATATCATATTAACGTACATAGCTTTGAGCATTGCAGGGAACCATAGAGAAATGGGAACGTTGTTACTCTAATGATTTTGAGAATGAGATCCTTGGTAGCTTTGAGTTTCATGTAAATCTAAGCAAAAAAGGATACCGCTCTTTGATATACAGGTGAATATGTTCTCTTTTAATGTAGTATTTTTTCTTTTTAAACTCGCGTTGTCATCATATGTATGTAGTCTTTTTCTTGGATTCAGCTCATCTAAAGTGAGAATTTTGCTTTAGAAGGTGGTCAGAACTCAAGTCTATTGCACTGTTTTTATGAGGTATTTTTCACTTTGGGTCTGGTGTAAGCCCTCGCGGTTTCACCATTAGTTGAAAGACGCCTTGGTTAGTTGAGTGGTCTGTATAAATTACTCTTAATTTCAATTTTAAAGCAATGTTAGACTTTTTGGTCTACTGGAACAGTAGCCCCAAGTCGGGGGCCTAAGGGCTTACCAGCTATCGTTTGTGGCTTAGGCCCCCCCTCTATCACCAATGTCCCGACCTCAATCAAGTCTGATGCTCCATTTTTCTGAAGTTCTGAACGCTTTAGTTCTTGTGTAAGTCGTCACAGTTTGGTTCTTCGTTAAATGGGGCCTCAGTGAAGTGAACAGCATAGGTGTTTATAAACTTTTCTTAACCTTTATTCTAAAGCAATCTAGAACTTTTTTGTCTATCAGAACAGATGGTGAAGCAAGTAATCTCAACTGTTAATAAGAAAATCAATGGTTAATACTTTAATACATTCATAAAATTACTATGCATGTCCTGGTAACATCAACAATTGATTTATTCATCATAGTTGAGATTACTTGTTTTACACTCTACAGTGAATTGTCCACTTTTGAAGAGCGAGAATCGTTTTTCTTCTAACTTTCTTGATGACATTAAGGCTAGCTAATTTTTTATGGCAATTGATGTGTTGTTGGCAGTGGAGATCATGATGCAGTTGTTCCTTTCATGTCTACTCAAGCTTGGATAAGGAATCTAAATTACTCCATTGTAGATGATTGGAGGCCATGGTTTGTAAATGGTCAAGTGGGAGGGTAAGCATCAAATTTCAATATGTAAATGGTGCACCAGTCAAAATAGTCCTTCATTTTTTAGAATTAGACAATTTATCCCAAAAATTGTAAAATGTCTTCTAAAATGACCTTTTCGTTAACTTCTTATGTTAGAGGCAATGATGTTGCATGTTAACTGAACATTGTTCCCACATCAATTTCAGTCATTTTCCTAGCAAATTTCGGTCATCATAGAGATAAGTTGTTAGTAATTTTAATTGTGCAAGAGTGCAAGATTAATTATTGGAAAGTTTGGTTATACTAAATCTAAATTTCATAGGCGAAGTAGTCTACGGTGCAGTGGCAATGATGTGTAATCAACATGAAGGGAGTGTGTATTCACTTGATAGGTCACGTCATAGTCGCAAAAATCATAGACTATTTTGACAGTGGCAATGATGTGTAATCAACATGAAGGGAGTGTGTATTCACTTGATAGGTCACGTCATAGTCGCAAAAATCATAGACTATTTTGACAGTTATTTATAATTTCGACAACTAATTTGTCTATTCACTCTTTCTTCCAATCCTATTTTTCTATATTTTTTTATATGTAATCAATTAGTACCTAGAATCCAATAAGAGAACTTGTATCCCAATCATAATCAACAATTTCCTTTCATGCAGATACACAAGGACATACTCGAATCGAATGACTTTTGCAACCGTGAAGGTAAGAACTTCACTAATTAAATCACAAGTGATCATTTGTTCTTTAAAGAATAACACTCAAATTGGTGAAATATTTCAGTGTCTTTAAAGGGATTATGCAAATTCATTATAATGATTTTTGCTTAATTAATTGCAGGGTTCAGGACATACAGCTCCTGAGTACACTCCAGAGCAATGTTTTGCCATGTTCACAAGGTGGATATCTAACTTGCCTTTGTAAATCAGAATCCCAAGATGGAATAAATAAATATGGTTATATATCTATGAGATGTTCATCTCTCGATGTTTTTTTATTTTTTATTTTTAAACTGTCCATATTTGAACATTGTGTCCTATGGGGGCAAAGCAAATAATCATTTGTTCAACAGTTTGATATTGACAGACAAACAAAGAAGTAAAAATGACAAGAAAATGATGTCTATTTCATTTTATCATCTTTCTGATTTTTAATTATTAATCAGATGATTTTTCGAAAATACATGTACTTTATTCAAATATATATAAACACCTGTAATATTAATCAAAATTTTATAAAAACTAATGTTTATTTTTTATACACTTTACCGCAATAAAAAAAATCAGACAGATGGTACATACAATACGCTAATTAAGAATAGAGGAAATATATAATTTGTTGTCAAGTTATTATGTGAAATTTGTGGTTATTTATCATGGACATAATTTGGTAGGGAAGCCTTACCTAACTTTAATACAGATTTACCCAACTCATTTATGACAATATATTGCTAAAAACAAATCTACGACAATATTACAAAAAATTCTCCACTTTTATTTTTTTTTTAGGGAAAAATTCTCCACTTTTAAAAAGTCTCACTACCGGTCCAAAGTACGTCCATTAGAGCAATCGTTTTAAACTTTTTTATTTTATTTCAAATTTTACTTGAAAAAAGAGCCTCATATTTTATTTTTATGAAATGAAATAAAAGATATAATATTATACTATTTTCAAAATTAATATTGTCTCAACAAAGATTAAATTAGTTTACTTTATTTCATAAATAAATTAGCTAACTTTATTATCAATTTAAAAAAAATAAGGAAAATTAATTGTATTGAGTTTTTAAATGATTTTGCATTAACGAACTTTTTTTGAGAGGTTTGTATTAACAAACTTAAGTAAAAGACATTTAAACAAAAATTAATATCATAAACTTTAAAAATGCATCATCTTTAAATTTGTCTTAAGCCTTCTAATATGTTGGGGGACCCTTAAGGCTTTATTTGTGAGTTTGGAGAGGAAGGGAATTGAGGGTTTTGAAGAAAAAAAATGGAATGAACAAGTGGAAGAAATAACATACATTGAGACGTGAGGGTTTTGGGGGGTTTATTTTTCTTCACAATACAAAATCCTCATCATTTAAGCTTTGTTTGCAAGTTTGGATGGGAAGGGAGGGAAGGGTTTTGGAAAAAAGGAAGGTGCACATGGAAGAAATAGAGGATATTAGGAAGGGAGGACTTTGAAGGTTAATTTTTCTTCATAATACAAAACCCTCATCATTTAGGGAACTAAAAAGTTGTACTAGGGGAGAGTTTGGGAGTTTTGAAGGGTTTATATGAATTTTTCAAATTTATTCTATATTGTTACAATATTCTTAATATTAAAAATACATGAATCATAAACATTAGTTTATCATTCTCTAAAAAAATTACTCTTTCAAAAGAATGTAAAAGATTTCTTCATTTCCCTCTTATTTTCTAACCTCAAAGCCCTTCTTTCTCTTCCCTTCCAAACTCCCACACCTTAAGTGTTCTAACTCCTTACCCAAGGAGAACACGTCGAACCGAAATTCACAATCACATTTTGTCAATAGCTTTCTACTTGATTATGGTCGAGAGTTATTGATGACGTGGTAAGTATACATGCGGTTTTTTTACTTTATTAAAGAAGATGAACATTCCAATACATATAATTTTCAAATAAAAAAAACAAAAAACTTCCAAAACATATAGAGTTTAGTTGGATATATGTCTATAATCAAAACATTCAATTTCATATCATGCTTTTATATTAATTAATTTAGGTTAAAATGCACTTTTAACCCCCAAGTTTTTAAAAGTTGCGATTTTAGTTCCTCTATTTTAGAAATAACACTTTTGGCCCCCTAAGTTTTAACCCCTTTGTAAAACCATGGTCCCCCTTGATTTTAACTCGGTCAAAGCTAACATGTCGCGTTTTTTTTTGCCACGCTGGATATTATCAAAATTAAAATTTTGCTAGCAATTATTATTAGAATTAAAAAATTTACATTTTCTTAAGTACCCATTGGACTTTCCACACCTGAAAAATCTTCTCCAAGGATTATCATCTGTCCATGAAGTTACAAATGGAGAATCAACTTCACAATAGCATAAAACATTACCTTTCCGTTTTCTAGGAGAGATGAAGCTGAAGAATCACTGGGTCAAGCCATCCGTAACAAAATAGTATGGAAAAGGGTTTGCATCGAGTGAAAAGGATTTGAATGGAAAAGAATCCGTAAAAATTGAGTTTTTATGGGTTTGAATCGAGTAAAAATGGAGTGAAGAAGGAGGATGAATTCAGATTTTGGTGTGAAGAAGAAAAAAAATGGTTATGGAGAAAAAAGAGAATGGGTGATTTATGGGGAAGAAGAATACAACCGTTGTACAAAGGTCATGTGAGGGTTTTTATTTTTATTTTTTTTGTTGCAAAAATCCATGTAGGCTGTCTATATGGAACAAAATAATAATAAAAATGTGGCAAGTCATCTTTGACCGAGTCAAAATCAAGAGGGGCAATGGTTTTGCAAAGGGGCTAAAACTTAGGGGACCAAAAGTGCTATTTCCAAAATATGGGGGCCAAAACTGCTACTTTTGGAAGCTTGGGGGGCCAAAAGTGCATTTTATCCTTAATTTTATGGTTAAATATGTTTTTGATTCTTATAAATATATCAATTTTTTTTATTTTAGTCGTTCTAAAAACTTTCATCATTTTTAGTTCCCTAAAAATTTTCCATTATCACTTTTGGTCTATTCTTTCAAGTAAACTCACATTTAAAATTCATATTTTTGAATAAAATCTTGCAGAAAAAATATTATATTATAAGAATCTTTTCAATTTTATTTTTTTTAGCAAAACATGAATTAAATATCAATTTTTATGTTTTTGACACTTAAAAATTCATATTCAATTCATGTTTTTTTAAAAATATTCAAAAAAATTTGGGAAGGACTTTTTTCTAATATTTTCTATATTTTTGCACAATTTCATTAAAAAAAATACAAAGGCTACACATAAGCTGACTTAAAAATAGAGACAAAAAACGGTGATTGAAAATTTGTATGGACTAAAAGTCGAAGGAAATTTTTAAAAAGATTAAAACAAAAAATTGATATATTATAGGGACAAAAACAAGTAAATTTATCTACGGGATACTATTTTCCAACAAAATTCCAAAGTATTTAAGAATTTACCTTTAAAGAGATGCCGCATGATAAATGGGCAAAATAAATGAACATGAGTGAGACCAATATCATCCAACGTATTGAATTGAATTGATTTGATTCTGAATGATATCTTTTTGGATTGCCAATATCATCCAATGTAAAAATTCATTCCTTCCGGAATGAAACAATTTTTTATTAAACTTTATATACTTTTCAACCGAACTCCACATTTTTAAAACACGTTTACTATAAGAATTTTATGGCTAAGGGTGACAACATGTCAGGACATCCGACATGGGTATACGATCTAGCCTATTTAAAGCTTAGACCGGTTCAACTCATTTAATAAAAAGGTCAGGCTCAAGCTTTTTATAAAGACTATTTAATTAAATAAGCTAGGCCAAGACTTACGAAAAAGCCTATTAAGCCCGTCAGGGCGGCATATTATGTTTTTTTTATATATAATATATAATATATCTTTCATAATTGAAATTGTTGAAGTTTTTTTTTCTTCATAAACTCAAGCCTTCATATGATTTGGTTATTTAGTAGTAGATATAATAGTGTGATTAAACTTGGTAGGATTTGGTTGTTTAGTAGCAAACTTATTCATGTGTTTTAGAAGGCAAAGACTATGGTGGGAAACTACTTTAGGTCTCCTACCATAGGAGACTTGATTTTTTTTTTTTGTTTCTTTGCAAAATAGATGTGAACCATAGGATGTATTTAGAAGTATTTAAATGGCTGAGATTTGATTATATTATCACCTCTTAAGATTTTATTTTTTAACATATATAATGATTGAAAAAATACAATTGATTTTTAAATCACAATTAACAAAGGGTATTTTTGGCATTGTCAAAAAATTATTTGTAATTCCCAAAACCAAGATCTCTTCTCTCTAACATAGAAACACAAGCTCATACCCTTGGTTTCCAATACACGTTTTGGTCATACCTCCAGATCTTTGAATGTTCAATTGGAATCAAGCATGTCCTCCGATTCTTTGAATGTTCGATTGCTACATACCCTTTGGTTTCCAATAAAAAATTCGTTCACATCTCATGTCCTCCGATTATTTTAATGTTCGATTGATTCATACCTCCAGATCTCCTCCGATTTCAATACACGTTTTGGTTTCCAGAGCAATCGAAGAACAGGGACCAGGAACATAGCATTCTAAAAGATGAGAAGAAGAACATTAGATGTGAACGTTTTATGGTATGAAGCAATAACTGTTATTTGCTTGTGGATTTGCAAAATAAGTATGTGCTTTCTCCTTGCCTTTCAAATCCGATCAAAACTACGTAAAAATCGTTGAATTTCACTGTGTAATTCGGGTCAGATCACGGGTCGAAAAAACCCGTTTTGCAGACAACGGGCGAAGAAGAAGACTATTAAAAAAATTGGCGAAAAAAAACAGATTTTGGGTAACCAAGGCTCAAACAGGAGACCTATAGCACAACAAGCAACAAACATAACCAACTGCACCACACTTACATATTTCCAATTTTAAGATTTTGATTGTATTTATTTGTTGTTACCAGTTTTGAACAGTGATCAAATAATCAATAATTTAATTCATTTTATTATGGTTTTCATAGAGGCATAATTGCTTGGATACAAGCCCAAATAAATATATGAAAATCGTTGTTCACACATATTAAAGGGCTGAAAAACACTAGTAAAAGACCAAAATTCCCTTCGACAGTTAACTACAGCCGACAGTTAACTGCCGCGAAAACTTCAGCAATTAACTGCCGCAGAAATTCAATAGAAGAAAGTTACATTTAATACTAGTTAATTCATTGTGATTCTACGGGGAAACATAATCAACCTTCTTTTAATAATGTCTTGGATTACATTAAAGAATTAAACAAGAAAGTTATGATATTTTTTTTCTTTTTTAAAAAGAAGCAACACTAAAGGTACTTTAATTGTGTAATGAAATCAAAATTTGAGTCAAAGAAATAATACTCGATTTAATCAATCAAGGATGTATAACTTTGCTGATTTAAATCATTAATTAAAAAAACAATTAAATCTCATACAAATAAAAACATGAACCATATTTGACCATATTAAAAAAATTATTTTAATATTATTTACTAAAGTCATAATTGATTTTTTTTCTTTCTGGCATCGAATTCAATATTTCCTCAAACTTTTTATTAAAAAAATAAATAAAGATTATAACCGAGTCATCCAAATTTAATCTCTTAAATGCACAATTTTTTTAATGTAGAAAATATCATCTGCACAACGATTTTTTTATTTTATTTAAAAGGGAGTAATTATATTTAATAACTTAAGAAAAAATCACGAGTTATTATATTTAATAACTTAAGAAAAAATCATGGAAATATTTAGCACCTTGTCTCCATGTAATTAATGATTAACGCATAGAGACTATTCAATAGTTGGATGCAGCATTACTACACCAATACATGTCCATGTGAATTAGGATGGTATTTAGTAGAAAGTGCATTCCAATTTCATTGTCTTGATCAGTAGGAATGGGAAAAATAATAAAGGGAATAATTTTCAGCAATTGAATGGCATCAATCAGAATTATTCTCTTAATTCCATCCATGTCAACGTGCATATATACCGCGGTAACAAACATTCACATTAACCATCATCAAAAAAGCATATTTGATTCTGTTTTACTTAATTTGCATTTAATTTCATTGATTATTTGTTATGGAGAAAATGAGAGGGAGAATAAATTAATTTGCATTTAATTTCACTTTGAAAAAATGAGGTTTGAAATTCCGCGGCAGTTAACTACAGTCGGTTAACTTCCGCGACAGTTAACTGCCGAAAGGGCATTTTGGTATTTTACTGGTGCTTTTCAGCCCTTCAATATGTATGAACAACAATTTTCTAAATATATTTGGACACACACAAAACCAAGATAAAAATAAAAAAGATCAAAATTGAATAATTGTTTTACACAAGGAAGAATGTTCTTGAGAACATTTTGGTAAAACTACAAAGAGACAAGGGTGACATCACAATGTCCCATCCATTTACCACCGGATCACAGCTGGCTCTCTACATCACGTGTTGTTGGAACTGGATTGGAATGCCAAGTGACCTTAGATTCAGGAGTTCCCGTTATAGCCAAACACGCAGGAAAGACCATTGATAACGATACCGACAAGATCCTTTTATCGCTTTATTTATTTCACCTATATATCCAGTGTTTTCTGGTTCTTTTATTTCTTTATTTATTTCAATCATATGCTCCAGAATTCTCTGGTCCTTTTATTTGCTTTATTTCAAATATACAATCCAGAATTCTCTTGTGACGTTTATTGCTACTTCACTAAATTCCATTCTATGCGAATTTTCTTAAGAACTAAGATTCTTATATGTGACAATCTTAGTAACACTAACTTCTGTTCTGTGAGAATATTCTTAAGAACTTAGATTCTTATCTTTGATAATCTTACTAAGATTGTCTTCCATTCTATGAGAATTTTCTTAAGAACTAATATTCTTATTTGTGAAAATCTTACCAAGAATAACTTCTTTGGTTGTTAAGAAGATTCTCACATAACGGAATATAGTCTTAGTAAGATTATCATAGATAATAATCTTAGTTCTTAAGAAGATTCTCATAGGACGGGAGTTATTCTTAGTAAGATTGTCATAGATAATAATCTTAGTTCTTAAGAAGATTCTCATAGAACGGAAGTCAGTATTAGTAAGATTATCAAACAATTCCTTTAAAAGACGAAGACTAAGTAAGTTTCTTATCCATGACAATCTTAGTAAGACTAACTTCCGTTCTATGCGAATCTCCCTAAGAACCAAAATTCTTACCTATGACAATGTTAGTAAGACTAACTTCCGTTCTATGCGAATCTTCCTAAGAACTAAGATCCTTACCTATGGCAATCTAACTAAGACTAACTTCCGTTCTATGACAATCTTCGAGTTTTAGTCCCCAAATAGATTTCTAATTTTACTTCTGGTCTATCCTTTAAAGTAAACTCATATGTAGACTGCATGTTTTTGAATAAAATTCTGCAGAAAAGTTTATAATATTATAACAATTTCTCTAATAAAAATAAGAATTTTTTAACAAAACATTAATTAAATATAAATTTTTACATTTAAGGACGTTAAAATAGATTGTAATTTAAATATAGATAACAAAATACAACTATATTTTAAACACAATCTAACACAATATGAGTGAACACAATTTGTGTGAAATGTTGGACTGTAAGGATTAAATGTTGGACTTTATGGATTAAATGTTTATTACTATTAAAAATTATAAATGAATGGTGTTTATAAATGTTTATAAGTAGGATCCGTTTAAGTATATCAAAATTGAAATGAATCATTGATTAATTTATCACTATTCAAAATAGGTAACAAAAATTAAATATAATCGAAATCCATAAATTCACGTTTGTGTGCGTGGTGTTGTTGGTTATATATGTTGTATTATTGTGTTTTAGGTCGTTGGTTCGACTCTTTGTTAACAATTTTATTTTTCCAATTTTTTTAAAATTGTCTTCTTCTTTGCCCGTCGTGTTTAAAACGGGTTGTTTCGACCCGTGGTCCGATTCGATCGGATCTTGCTCAATACTCAATGAAATTCAACGATTTTTACGTAGTTTCGATCGAATCTGAAAGGCAAGGAGAAGACACGTGCTTATTTTGCAAATCCTCATGTCAATCGCAATTAATTTTTTTAGGGTTCTTGAAAAATAAAACGTGGTTATAAGCTTTATTTTTCACGGAAGTTACAACATTTCACTCAGTAATTTGGTATTGGTCTTGATTCAGTATTCGATAACAAGATCCCATATCAAATTGAGAAATAATTATTCACACGAGAAATATCATTATCTCTCGCCGGAGCCACCGACGATTTCTGGCAATTACCGGCGACCATAGCACAGAAAATAGGACCACAAATCGGCATGAATGCTTGCAAAGAAATAATTTCATCCATCACAAAGAGAATCAATGCAATCAGCTAGATCGGTGAAGGCAAACAACCAAACAGAGAGATTAATTTCATCCATTATCTAGAACAT
>Ga0228710_1001680_pt1 | contig 33745 bp, 12 predicted proteins | sample MedpolnodulmetaG_FD_177995 | JGI IMG/M metagenome (GOLD analysis project Ga0228710, IMG submission 177995) | Root nodule microbial communities from Medicago polymorpha collected in Santa Monica, California, United States - pink nodules | ecosystem: Host-associated > Plants > Roots > Nodule... | reverse complement strand
ATAGTTTTAACCCCTATTATAAAATATGAAACAACCCAAAATAAAATTAAAATATGTGAGAAATTACTAAAGACAATAAATTATGGTTATTTAAAAGTTGGTTTTATGCTCTAAATTATAAAATTAATAGAAAATTATTTAAATTTAATTATCACTGACATTTAAATTATAAAGAAATAAATTTATTTTGATAAATGGTGGTTCACAATTAGTATATATAATAAAAATATTTATTTATGTTAAAATAGATTAAAGTGTAGTGCATATTTATTTATTAAGGGAGGGGGTTGTAATTCAAGCATCTTATAGGGGAGAGAAGTATAAATTTTAATTTTCAAGGGAGGGGAGTGTATATTTTAACATAAGAAAGGAGGGGAGTGTAATTCAAGCATTTTTGAGGGGAGAGGAGTGTAATTTACTCTTTATTATTTGATTCATATAAGCTTGTTTTAACTGGTGTATTGATTCCACTTATTAGCATTTCCTATTTTTAATTCCCAAACTTAGCATTTGATTATTTTGCACATCTCATTTTTTAGGAGATTTTGCACATCTCTTTTTTTCTTTTTTTTCTTTCTTGAAACCATTTGCACATCTCATTTAATGATAATATACACACACACTTAGATAAATCGTGTATGTTTATGTGAGTTTAACTCAGTTGGTAAAGACAATGCATAATATATATATAAGGTCTGGGGTTCGAACCCCAGACAATATAAAAAAAGAAAGATAAATCGTGTATAAGTATCAAACAAACAAAGTAATTTTAGATTTATAGATATTTATTGAAAATAGATATAAATATTTTTTATTTGCAAAAGAAAAAAATATGCATATTTTTACGGAATATACTTTCTTGCGAGTTTGGTAAAATATATGGTGCGAGGTCGACCACATATCTCTCTTATATTTACTGCAAAGTCTGAAATGATCAATTGGGAAAGGTGGGTGTAGACTTTCTAATTTTTGGGGGTTTGCATTGTGCTGTCGTGTGTATTGTCTCAAAAAGAAAAAATCGACAACAATGCTTTATTTCTTTGGTGCCAACCTGACGGGATATCACTTGTATAACATAATGGTATATATCATTGTTCAATTAGAATATGCCACGTGACATACCCTTTAAAAAAATATATCAAATAAAACATTTATGGTCACACACTCTAATTGAGGAGAGGATTCAGTGTCTTTGGCTTCAATGTCTTTAGTTAATTTTAGATGAGAGAGAAGGTTGGATGAATGATTAAAATTAATTAATTAGATGAGAGAGATAAGAACAAAAGTCATCAAAGGCACCGAAGCCAAAGACACTGAATCCTCCCCCCTCTAACTGGCCAATGGTATATACCATTGGTACCTTAATGGTACACAAGTGGAATCCCACCATGACGTAGGATGCTAGCAAGGTTAAAGCAGCTACAACATTCACAGTCTATACGTCCATCTTTGAAGTCTTATATGAATTATAGTGTATATATCACTTTTTTTTAAGAGATACATCCCATATTAGATACTACTATTTCATCCCACATTTATAAGCAAAAAACAACTTTATAAATTCATCAAATGACTAATGCATTTGATCAATAAATAGACAAGATACATTAGATACTCAACAAACCTAACAAGTTATCTTTTACTTATAAATATGACCGGATGAAATAGTAGTATCGAATAAAAAATTAATTCATACAACTCAACACCTCAAGTAACTGTATAACTATATACCATTACTTAATAAAGTTAGTGGTATAGTGTTATTGGTATAGAATTATTAATCTAATACAAACCTAATGAATTTATTAATTCATACAATTCAGTAACTGTATATCATTACTTTGTCAAATAAAACCCTATATCATTAATTTTTGATATTCTAATATTAAAAAAACGTGGATCGTGTATAAATAGAGAGTACTTCACAAAGCACCTCTGCTCAAATCTTAATAGGTACTCATTTTTTTCCCTTGACAATAAGAATACCATTTAGATATCAAGTTTTTAAGAGAAATAACTCACATTATGGATGGTCTTAGAAGAGTTGGTTTTAGAAACTAACAATTGCTTCTTCTTTATATAGATATATAGATAGACACACACACATTTGACAGGGTGCCAGGGTGCCAGTATTCTGTAAGCAAAATTTATTTAACATTTAAATTTATTTTAAAATAAATTAAGAAGAACACAATGACACCCATTGAGTTTGGTTAGATATCTAGAGGGTCGATCGTAAGATTTTTGGTGCCTTGGACGAATCAATAAAGTTGCGCCATTTTAATTATTTGAATGTTTTTCTTGTTACATTTTTTGTTGCAAAATATTCATTCTTAATCAAGGTTTTCTAAAAATATATTTTCAATATAATTAATTAAAGCGAATTATATATATATATATATATATATATATATTATAAAGTACTTGTTTGAAGAAGCCAAAATGATACTATATTAACGAACAACACTAATTCATCCCAACACAAGGTGTGTTAGGAAATATTATGCAAAAGTACAAACAATTACAACGACAAACAAAATCAAGAAAGTGAAAAAAAAAAACTAGAGAAGCATACTAAGCAGCTGCTCTTAAACACGACGTTACAATTAAACCAACTCCCGACCCCAAATCGTCTCCCTCACGTAGGCTAATGAGATTGTTCCACCAAATTGATCCCACCCTCCTTCTATGTAAAGCACGACCCCCTTCCTCCCCATATGCACCCTCAACACCTTATACCATAACCTTATGCATTAATTCCTCATTCTCCTTCCAACACCATTTACCAAGTAATGCCACATTAAACTCCCTTATCCTTCTAACCCCCAACCCTTCTTATCCTTCTTCAAAGAAATTCTGTCCCAATTAAGCCAACATATTTTTCTCCCAAAAAAAAATCAAAAATAGATTTAATAGAAGAAATGATACATGTAGGAGTCTTGAAGAACGAAAGAAAGTAGATCGGTAGAGAAAATACACACTTTAGAAGGACTGGACGACCCCATAGAATACTTTGATTATTCCAACCTGAGAATCTTGTTTCAATGCAGCCAATCATGGGCACCAAAATTTCAATTTTCTCAAGTCTCCTCCAATAGACAACCGTAAATATATCAACGTAGTACTAATTACTGAATTAAAATAATAATTTTGATGCGTTAAAAAATGGTTCATTGGACGACCGTCCCTCCTACCATGACCAGTACACCCATTGATATGTTCCATCATCCAATCAATTGTCATATCATAATTTTATATTAATTTGCTCTAACATAAATTTAAATATAAACAAATCTTGCTATGGGTCCAACCAAACTCCAAGGTAATTAAAACTTTACCAAAAAAAAGTATAAGAATATGATAAAACTTGATTACAAATATGTAGTATCTATTGTTATTTTAGGGAATACTAACGGTTCTTACTTACATATATGTAGCTATTGTTATTTTTAGGTAATATTATCGGTTCGTATCATGATAAAACTTGGTCCAAATATAAACCCTAAATTTTCACCCGCTATAATAAGAGGTTGCATGCATGGGTTTACTGTTTACGTATTTTAGAGACTCGTGTACACCTCTGGTGTCTGGTCCCCACATCAATGATTTCTTCTTTTTCTTTGGGAGATCGAGTAGGTCAAACGGAAGGTTTGATATGACGATGCCACGCTTTTGTTTTGATTTTGAAGTTGGTAATTTTACACTCTTCCCTTCTTAAATTCAACTGTCGTTTGAGAAGCTAAACAAGAGTGTTGAGGAGTGAGTGAGATCACAAATTGCTTTATTGACAGAGTATAACTACAAAGAGATCTCATTTATTGAACTGGTCAATTGGCAATTTAGCATGTCACTTCTCCACACGGAAAGTACACCAACCACCATTCTCATGGTTCGTTCAAGATCTCCAAGAATGAAAATGAATAACCAAACCAAACATAGGTACGTAGGCTTTAATTTGGATTCAGGCACTAACTAGTACTAGGACAATTTAACACGCAGAGTTGTACACCAACAATCGAAAATGATCTATAACAGAGATACGCAAAATCAACTATTACCTCCGTTCCTAATTATAAGACCCTTTTGAGAGAAAAAAATGTCCTTTTTTATAAGGCTCTTTTGCTAGTTCCAACTACATTAATTATTTCTTTACATACATGCCCCTATTTATTATACATCTTTTTCTTCAATCAGCAATAAATAACATATGGAAAACATAAACTAACTCTCGCTCTCTTAAGGATAAAATTGTAAAAACAATAGTGATTACAAACAACTTTAATACAAATATTCACTTTCTTAATTTTCGTGATTTTAGCAAAAGGGTCTTATATATAGGGACGGATGTAGTACAAACCGTGTAATTGGTTTTGTTTTGATCATATGATTCCGATGTGCTGATTATGTGTAGTCGAATTGCCCTAATCCAAATCTCATCTATAATTGTTTAAGTTCAAGTGGAAGTGATTTGTCTCACATTAACTATGAAAAGATAAAATATTGAATATATAAAGATGTGACTTAATTATATATCTAACGACTTAAATATAATTGTTGTTTCTGACATCGAAGGCGGAACCAACCATGTGTGAGGGTGTGCACCTGCATACCTTGGATTTTGAAATTATCTCTCTGTAATCGTAGTTTATATGTATTTTGCATACCCTCACATTTTAATTTTGCACCTTGTTTACTAGTAAGTAGTATAATTGAATGATTAATTTGATATTACATTAGATAAAAATTATCAAAAGACCAAGTCACTCAATATAATTCAAAATCAAGGTGTGAATTGCTAATTTACTCTCAAACAATACTAATTTTTCTTTTTAAAAACACTCTCAAATAATATTGATTGTCAAAAATATAACTTTATTACTCACGAGAACAAATAGTGACATCTACTAACATCTATCAGTATTTGTATTTTTACATCAGAAAATTAAAAACTTTCTAAACTACCAAGTCCTCAAAACACCAAAAAGACTAGAGATGTTGTGGTGGAAAAAAAAAATTAAACAAACTATATATATTTATACTAACTTTTTACTTCTTTTTTCTTTCCACTACTTGATGTATGACTTAAATGTATATCAATTTTACAAACCCTATCTTACTTAGTTAGTTCCCTATATATAGCATGGTTAGTAAGGGGAAGGTATTATAAACACAGTTTTTTCTACATTATCCCTCGATGAATTGAGGGTAATTTACCCCTATAAAAAAAAAAAATCTTATTTTCTTCATCTTTATTCTTACAATCAGTTATCATTTTCATCGCAAGAAGCATATCACCAATTAAAAACAACAAACATGAAGATGTCGCACCATCTGACAAAACATTAGATGAAACTCCAACCAACAAAAATATAAATGTTGAGAAAAGGAAGAAGAGAAAGAGTATGATGAAGGGGGAGCTTTTGTTCGAGAGGGATCAAACTAAGTTCTAAATGACAAAGGTCAAGCAAGATACCTTAAACAAGCACTTTAGTGGAGGCAACCCACACATCTCATTTACTAATAAAATTACTTTGTAGTGTTTTATTTGAAGTTTGAGGAGGGTAGTAACAAAAGGAAGAAGGACAACCCACCAAAACATCAAGAAAACAAGACAGCCAAAAAGTCAGAGAGCATTGCGACCACTCGTAATGGAGGGCTACAACTACAACCATAATCATCTCAAACTCTAAAAAATTTCGATCATGTAAAGCTCCATCACAAATTTAAAAATAGAGGTACCAATAGTACCTTTAAACAAATAATTTAAACAAAGACTAATTTTAAAAATAATATATATATATATAGAGTTAGGATCCGTTGACACCAGGTGTAAGTTTAATAACTTACACCAAATCTCAGCCATTAAAATTAATAATCATATGGTTCATATTAAATGAATTAAAAAATAGTTTCCATTCCATGCTCCTGCACTGTAGCTGAGTACTGTTACCGGAGATCAAACGCACGACTTCGTATCTCTCCTTCTGTCGTTTAATACACAGTAGCACATGATCTAAATTCTTAATAAAATAAAATTGCCAATTTCATAATCGAAACCATGGTATTGATTCCAGTTTTATAATCGAAATCATGGTATTGAATCTCTCCTTCTGTTGGACAATTACTTTGAATTCATAATGAAATTTTCTCAAACTTGAGACTCACAATTGTCCAATTTTAAAGGTTCAGCAGATATGAATTCAGTCTAATATATGCTTGAAATCGAAAACTTAAGTTGTATCTAATCGAAATCTCAAATGGCCTATTATAATTTGCACTTGTTACAATTTCATCTCAACAAACCACAAATTGATAATATTTGAAGCGTAAATTGTGAAGATGTCAATAAACACTTTGGAAAAAGAAGGATAGAAAAATAGTCTAATGATTATAGGAGAATGAAAGGGAACAACCCAGATGAAGTCTCTTTCAAATTTGGGAAACACTATCCATGGCTTCAAGTAGCATCGCGAGAAGGCAGAAAAGAGAGATGAGAGAAGAGGAAATTACATGTGACTCACTTTTGGTGTTTTTTGTTTTAACTTGAGAGATGATTATCAACCATTAGATTAATTAAATTTAATGGTTGAGATTTGGTGTAAGTCATAAGACTTACACCCGGTGTCAACGGATCCTGACTTATATATATATATATATATAGTAGCCTTGAAAAAGGAAATGAAGTAAATCGAAATTGCTGACCAAAATATTACATTACATCACAATTTTTTTTTGAAAGACATCATGCAATATTATTTTTAAGAATAAAGGTGCATTATTTTATCATAAATTTCATTTTTTTCATATACAAAAATGAAATTTCTGGTAAAATAAGATGATACGATTTTTTTTAATCAATAATTTAGACAAATGAATGAATGAATAAAATACTATGGTTTTTTTTACGGTCATGTATATTTTTTTAGACAATGCATAATATATGAAAGGTTGAGGTTGAACTCCGACCACCACCAAAAAATATGTTTGGTTTTCTTTTTCTCAAAAAAAAAACTTTAGTTTCCTAAATCGCCAAAACACATTTTTTTTTCAACGGTAAGAAACAATACAATTCAATAGGTCATAAATGTAATTTGAATTATGGAAGAGGGACACAAATATAAATGTAAGTGAAGGCAAGTTACCGTTGAACTCTCGTTACGTTGCATAAAAGGTTTTCTCTCCGCCAAAACACACTTCAAAAAAACAAATTAAGAGGAAAAGAAAGTGATAAACGCAATTTTCAGAAATTAACAAGAGAGAAGCGATTATTTGTAAGTTTTCGATTACGCTCTGAATTCTTTTTCAATTCAATTCTTTCTTTAATGTTGATTGGTAGGATAATCTTGATTGCATGAATTTTTTCTTCTTCCACTGTTTGTTAATCGCCGGAAAGTTTTCAGAAAAAATTCGATTATGATTGCATGAATCAAAGAAATGTATTGATTGTTGGGTTCAATTATGGTTGTTAGGTTTCGAATTTGAAAGAAATTTATGATTTTTGTGTTTACATTGGAATTTGATGAAGGAAAATCGAAACCCTAGGTTTTCATTTGGGGCTTCACAATTGGGATTTTGGGGTTTCCTTTGAGGGCGAAAAACTAACCCTTCTTCAATATATGATTTTTGTGCTGATTCAAGTCAGATGAGGAAAAGTTGAAACCATAATTTTTCTTTTGGGGTTTCGAAATTTAGATTTTGGGTTTCTTTTGAAAGTTAGGAAATTGAAATGTTGGGTTTTTTTTATTTTATTTATTTTTGGATGAGAAGTTAAGAATGTTTATTATTCTTTCTGAAGAATCGGACGGGGAAATTTCTCCTTCCTATTAAAAGTCCACGAATATTGTTGTGAATTCATGATGTTTAGTGTTTACTTCTGAAACTGATTAATTTTATATTGTTATTTTATTCAATTTATTAAGATGAAGTAACTAGTTAAAGTTGACAAATGATGATTTAGCTGTCATTGATATTTTTTAAATGAATGATGATGACTATGATACTGGATTGTATGCGAAAGATTTCTAAGAAGGCTTAACCCTTTTACAATATTTGCAGGGTGTTCATTTGAGATTAGTTACTTTAACCACAAAATGGCTGCACGGACTGTTCGTTTGTTTCAAGACCAAAATGTCATTGATCATGTTAACGGTATTTTTCTGGTTCATCAAGTATGAACATGTTTTTGCCATTAATTGTTTATGTGTGTAGAATGGCTAGGCTGATTCTTAATGCTGGTGCAGATGCTGGAACTATGTCTATAAAGACAGATTTTGCAGGAAAGATGAAATCTAGGGCTGGGGGAAGAAAACCACTTGGTGATCTATCCAATGCAGTGAAGCCTATTGATATAGTAGATGGAAAGAAGGCCTTCAATGGTAGCACAGTTAAACCCTCTGTTAATCAAACACCAAACCTACTCAAGTCCAAGAACAACCCCACTATTGTTCTACATAAGGATAAGGAAGTTGTTTCTGCCAAGGGAAAAAATCTTGAAATCAACAAAAGAACTGGCAGCAAAGCTTCTAAGAAGTCAAATACTGGCAGCAGGAGAGCACTTACTGACATCTCAAACTCGCTGCATGTTCCTGATATGAAAAATGAGGACAGCCTGGAGACTAGTTCTTTTAAAGGGAAATATCTTCATCCTGATGCAATTGCCGAAGAGCGGATGTTTCATAATCATGAAGAATGTATAAAATCACAAAGTCATGCATTGGATATGCATCATTTTTTCAAGACTGCTATACTTGGGGATGGTAATTAGTTATTTACTGATTCTAGATTTTCTGTTGTGGTAATTTTGGCTGATCACTTTTACTTATTAATTGATTTATACATAACTTGATCAGATTTGGATGATGACATGAAAATTTCATTTGAACAGCCTGCTTTTAGCAAACTGAAGGTTCGTCTAAAACTACTTTCGTTTCTCATGTGTGTTTCTCATGTGTTGTTTATCCTGTTTTGATTTTTTAAATATTTGGCCATGCTTTTCAGTCTGATGATGCATTCCTGGAATTGAAGGAGATGCCTGAAGAGTTGCCTGATATGCCGTCTCCATCTGCTAGGCACGGTTCCCCAGTCTACTGCAAGAGTCCAGAATTTTCAAGGATTTCAATGTGGGATGACCCAGCTTTCGATTTCAATTTCTCTTTGATAGAATCACCCAAATCGTCTAAAAACTGATTCTCTCCTGCAACAATATGAAGTACACAATACAGTAGATATTGCACCACTCTTGTGGTGGCAATTATTACTGTATTCTTTTGGAGATGTCGTTAATTGTTTAGCTTATTATCTTAGATTGATAATATTACTTAGAATATTGGTTTAGAATATTGGCATCTATTGCTGTATTTTTTTTTGGAGATGACCTTGTTTAGCCATTACCTTAAACTGATAATATTGTTGAGAAGGTTTGTTTGTTTTGCCCAAATTATGTGAATGAGTGCTTAGCCTTTTCTTGATATTATTTTGTGCCACTCTTGTGATTGCAATTATTGCTGGATTCTTGTGAATATGGCCTTACTGTTTGTTTTAGATATTATCTTAGATTGACAATATTGCTTAGAATTTTGGTTTATTTTACCAAATTATGTCAATTAGGAGATTTCTCTCTATTTTGAAAAATCAGATTTCGCTCATGAAGGATGTGACAAATTTATCTCTCGTGTTGGTTTTTTTCCCTCTCTTTTTGCTTCGAAGAAATATTGATCTGAATAGTGGTGGGGAAGATCAATTGACTCCATTAATGTTATATTTGGTTTAGTTTGGTTGTTTTCCCTTGAGTAAGTAGAGTTGAACATACTTTAGACTGGAATGCTTGGAAAGGCATCTGTTATTCTGTCCACCAAATGTTGTTCAATTAAACAAATCAAAGATAAATTTCTACAGTTTTGATCTAGACTTAATTTTGCATTCACCGTAACCTCACACATAATATTGCTTAATTTATTTGAAGATGAACATGTAATAAATCACTAGTATATGTTGTAAGCAGAACTAATAAATTGGGTAGGTGCTTTAAGAAGGAAATATGGTGAGACTTGATTGAGACTAGTTTAGGCGTATATACAGAGTCCATGCCAGTTGACTTTAAGTTTTTGTCTGGAAACAATCTGTGTCTATTGAAAAATCTGGCAACCCTTATGGGTTGGGGACTACTAATGGGATGCATATACTGAAGTAGGCACAGCCCTTATTTAAGTATATTTAAACAGATAATTGTTTAACCTTTCTTGAAACTTACAAATATTATCATGAAGTTCCTGTTAGATTGTAAAATAATCAATTTTACATGCTACAATCAGAATAGTCATTTTGATAGTTGTGTATGAGAAATTTGATATCCGGTGTCACACTTTGATCAGAAGGGGTACTTGTAATAAAATATACATGAAGCCCTTATAAATTATAGTTCGCCAGCTCAAGCTAATGGACTCAAAATGTAAGTCATCTGTTGAACAAGATGCACAGATTGATGCTACTTCATGCTTCATTTTCCTTGGGCCACTAACAAGAACTCCAATACTTGATCTATCACAGTTACAAAGCATTTCTGCAGAAAATGAAATTATATCCCTGTTCAAGGTTTTCCATGAACATAACTTGCTATCTGTGTCAAATAAAATACATATGAAACCTTAAGCTGACGATCACATAAGTTTAGTAGCTTATCTTTCAATAGAGCACTAAATTTTTGGTTTGATGCCAATTAGCAGAGAACAGTATAAAACGATTGCGACAAAATAATAAAATTATCTTCCTCTTTATATCAGGCCTTTTACCATAATAAATTTCAGTTGTTTGAATAAAGGATTGGAGGGCAAAACTCTTTAACTCTGTCAGTTTTGTAGTTTACTGAGGCTGGTGAAGTTGTTGGAGTCGAAATGTTTTTAACTGTCTCAAAGTCTTGTTCTGTTTTTTGTTCCAGAGGAAGGCAGATGTAGCTGCAATAACTATGGATACACAAAAGAAAAACCTGCTAAGAGTGAACCTTGAGAAATAAGGATATATCAGGTCAGAATTCTGATCCATAGGATATATGTAGTATCCTGAGACATGAAGGAAGTCGTCTATCATGGTAAGATCAATTGTCTTCTTGAAGAAACATATAAGAACTTAGGGAGATTTCTGCCTTTGGTGTTGGCTTTAAGGAGTAGCGAACTGATTATCGAGATGAAAGGAGTAATGCCAATTCCTTCACTCGCCATCACTTGCTTTTCATGTCTGCGTGATTTTTTTTATCTGTAGATGCCTAGTCCATAATCAAATTGAATGGCAGAATCGCCCTTTGTATGCCTTATGAAATAAAATTTAATCTAGCGTAAAGAATGCTGATTTATATTGAATTTTATAATCTGAATCTGAATCTGAAATCTACCATAGAATGAAATTCATGAAAACAAAGAAGAAAGGTTCTTCTTTGTTAGGAAGGGAAATTGGTGAGAACACATTTTATAATTCATATTGGCCTTAGTGTTCCTTCCAATTTAATTGTCACATATATTTCCAAGTACCAACTTGTGTCGTTTTATGGACTTGTTCCCATAGAATAGAAAACTAGCTAGTCCTTCCAAAGAAAATGAGGCAGAATGTATAAGAGTTTTGTCCACTCTCCTTTTATTATTAAATTCAGTAATGTACTCTTTCTTTGGTCATCACAGTTAGTTAGTTAGTTATAGTTTATCCATGTCAAACACAAAAGTCTTTGTTATTTAAAATAGGCAAATTATCACAGTCATACATCAAAATAAAAATCAGAATAGAAGTGGATGGAAAATGATTATTAATCAAATCAAACGGTATACATTTTAAGTGCAACTTTTGGGGACTTACTCAATATACATGCAAAACATAGAGGAAAGAAAAACATTAATTCATGCACACATGTGCAATTGCACTTGTTCACAATGGCCTAATTATGAAAAAGACATTAATTCATGTACAAGCACACATGTGCAATTGCACTTCTTCACATTGCCTAATTATAACATAGAAGAATCAACACGTACATTTTAGAGATGGTAGAAGGCATATATACATGACATGTACATTGATGCAACATTGTAGATCACCAATTAAAGCTGATGGACTCAAAGTGAAGATTATCAGCCAAACCAGAAGCACAAATTCTAGCAACTTCATGTCTCAATTTTCTTGGACCACAAACCATAACTCCAACGTCTTTGCCTTTACACTCAAACAGAATTTCTGCAAAATTAACAAATTGTATATATCACTGTCCCATTGATACAATCAACATGGTAAAAGATATAGTCTCTGCAGCTGCGTATGGAGGATACCCAATTTACACACAACAATAAAAAAACTCAATAATATATACAAAATTACCCCGCCTCACTTACTCTTGAGATCAGGTCTTGCACCAAAATGTACATTGGTAGCTTGCACTAAAGATTGATGAGGAAGGCTTTCAAGCTCTCTTTCTGAACCATAAATCCATGACCCTGGTGATCTTGTTGGTGTTGGAACTTCTACATTCATTATTTGCTTATTTTCTAAAGTGTTCTGTCTCTTACACCAAAGAAATACAACACTAGAACATATACATACACAAGCACATAGTATAAACATGTACCACATAACCTTGGAAGTCCAGTTATACACTTCACCTGTGTTATTTTCAATTGGATAAATATAGTAACGAGTAACAATTCCTAAAAGGAGGAGAAACATGATGAACGATGATGTGATTATAGCACCAAGCCACAGCCAGTTATTTGGGCCTAATACAGCTGAGATAGGAGAATCTGAGAGGTTTGTTTTAAACCATATAGTTTGGATTTGTTTTTGAGTATCTCTTGATGGTTCTTCTTTTTCTCTTGTGATGTAAGCTTCGATTTGTAACGGAAGCTGTGAGATTTGAGTTGTTGAACCAGAAACAGGAAGCATAAGATCTAACATGGTTAGGTCAACATAGTTTTTGAAAATACAAACAAGTAGGAGTTTTGGAGGTTGAAATTCTTGTTGTTGGCTTTGAAATATGAGCTCACGGATTATAGATATGAATGGAGTTATGCCACTTCCACCACTCACCATCACAATCTGCTCATGCCTGTTTTAGAGATAGAATGATGATAAATTAGCTTTCAATTGAAAACTGATTTGTGCAAAAATAGAAACCGAAATCTAAAGAAAGACGGAGTAAAATGTAAAACAAAAACAGCCTAGATTTATGAACAATGTGACTACATTCCTAGGAGCAGAGCGGCTAGGTTTTACTTTTCACTACTCCGCCTGCTCCAATAGTTTTAAATTGCAGCCCGCAACCATAATTTGCCCTTATTTTACCACAGTATAAACGTTTGCAGCATAATCAGAACCAGCGGTTTACCTATGAATGTCTATCCAGATTTCACAGATATGACTATGAGCCATGTACTCAACGCAACATGATTCATAAGATAGAACTATAAAACAATAGACTCAAACCCTTCATATACATAGTATATCAATATGAGTACTGCCAAATTTACCTTAGAAACTGTGCAGAATGTGGTCCATAGGGTCCTTCCACTGAGACATTAAGATGATCCAAAGATGAAGTAGAAAGTTCTTGATAAAGCTTGTTTGACCAGCTGCCGACATTTTTAATTGTAACACTAAGGCAGTTCGTCTCCAAATTACAACTAGAAGACACCGTAAAAGGGTGCCATTGCAGCCTGGAAACCTTTGGAACATTTATGAACACCAAACTTGTGGGGTTATAGTATAAACCTGAATTTTGGAAAAGTAAACAAAAAATGATAACTTTGTTACCAAAACTTGGTTAAGTTAATGAAATAGAAGTATTGTTTTATATGTGAAACACTGACACATACACAATATTGACATTGACACGCTGATAATAATTTAAAAAATGGAAGTGGTTGAATGTGACGACATGTGTTAGAGTCATGTCAATGTCCGGATACTAGACATGCTTCAATCCAAAGTGTCGGTGTTGTATATAGTTGAACAAATATATATCAGAAATAAATCTTGTATTGTCTTACTAGGATCCTTGGAGAAGTTGAGCTCAAGGGCATCACAAGGTAAAAGGCGAGCTGATAGTAACCGAGCATGTTGGCGAGATTGTAAGAATCTAAGGTGTCTATCAATGAGGAATAGGAAAATTCCAGGAGCAATCATGCACATGTATTCAACTCCAACATGGATGGCATAGAATAAGATATAGAGAATGTAGAGATGGTGAGTGTAGAAGAATATTTCATACATCTTACGCCTTATTCGTGGAATGCTTGTTATCCACATAGCTAATGCTATTAAACTTGCAATCTCTCCAGCTACATTGGATACATATGTCTTGCTCCACTCTAACGCCTGGGAAATTAAATATTTGTAGATATATTTGTGATACATAAGCACGATTGGATCAAACACATTAATTAATAAGTTTAATTTTCATGTAATGTAAAAAGTTTTACACCATCAACACGTTACAATCAATTTCTTCAAAAAAAAAAAAAACACATTACAATCAATCATATCAACACATTACAATCAATGATATGTGACTTTGGAGATGGTTAAGATAAAAAAATCAAATGTTTATGATGATCTAGTATTTGGCGGTTATGGTTAAACGACAATTTAAATATTTTTACAAAGAACGTACCATTAAAAAAAGAACATTTTATTTAAAAAATTACAAGAACGTGCCATTAAAAAAAACAAAAATATAATAAGATATACATTACATGATGTCATTGTCAAAAATCGAAGTGTAGGTTGTTTTTGTATGTGCCAAATAGTAAGTGCAACTCAAACGGTAAAGTCATGTGAAACATTTTTGGTTGCTAAGGCGCATGTTTAAAGCGCAATATACCTTCTCTCCCCATTTAGCGTGTTAGTTTGTAAGTTGTAGCTAGGCTCTTTGGAAAGAGAAAAAAACCATCTTAATCTTAATAATTAGGTCCCCCAAAATGAATGAATTCTTTGAAGATTATTCTGGTGTTTCCACTCAAGCCATCCCTTTAAATTACTCAATGCATTCCAAATTATATATCCATCCCTTTAAATTACTCAATGCCTTCCAAATTATATATCACTTTAGCAATTTCATATAGATTAAGAAATGTAATTAGTGTTGTATAGAAAATAGTAATTGTGAGTTGTTTTACAAAAATATCCTTCATTAGGGTTATGGAAAACATAAATTAAAGAATTAGAAAAAAATAAAGTAATAAATAGTAAGGGGCATAATAGAAAAATAAACATTAATGATTCCTTAATATTGTAAAGTGATATATAATTTAGAACAAACAAATTTTATTAAAATGACATATAATTTGAAACGGATGAAGTATGAACTAGTGGACCATTAATTAAGCCCGTTTTCTTTGTGAATGCACATTGTCTATTTTTATTTCCCCTTCAAAAAATAGTTTGTGTTATTTTTAATTGTTAATGAGGAGAAAATAGACTGGTGAAATTAATGAGTATGTAGAGAAGATAAAATTCTAAGGCCGTGTTAAGAGATTTTACATTGGTCAACAATTTTATTATTTTTAGAAATACAACACTTGTATTCACTTCCTAAAAATAAAAATAAAAACACAAGTATTCACTTTTAGGGCCGTGGTAAGAGATTTTGTGGCCGATTAAGAGATTGATTATTATTATTTTTTGTAAATAAGTTATTAATGCATGTGAAAATTTGAAAATGATGGACATCAAATATGGAAAACGAGTCTAATCTATTAGCGACAAAAATAATTTATGTTAAAGATCTAGACTAGATTTAACTAACTTCATCAATTTTGTCCAAATAAAGGGTCAGTATCATGCTCAATTCCAATCAGAAAGAGGCAGTAGATTCGTTGCCATTATGGGACCTCAAATGCATAAACAATGAAGAAACATATATATACCTCAGCCATTTGATTGGTGATGCCCCAATATATGAAAAAACCTATGGTGTGCGCAGCAAAAAGAACCATAGATAATTGTCCAAGCCAGATATGATATTTGACGCTTGACTCAGATGTGAGACCAACAAGACGCAGAATGGAAGAACCTCTTGTTACTGGAAAGAACAAAAATGCCCAACATATGTTTCCTATGTAACCAAGTCTCAAAAATACACTCCTGAACTTCGCTTCCCATCTACAAACACCAATAATCAATACCAAATTATATAGGTAATATATTTTTTTTCTTTTAGGTTAATTAATTGTTAACAAAGCAATTTATTATTATTATTATATATAACCCTCCGATTTTTTTCTAAGTGAAATGGGTTTTGTAACCTAGGATTCGTTCGGAAGAAAAATAAAGTTTGATCAAGTTCTCTAATCATTCAGCCATAACGCAACTAAAAGTTCATTAAAAACATTTGGAAAAATCCAAATTCCAATTTAATAGAATAATTTTTGTTAGACTTTATTTACTTCATTGTCTTTGGTGAATTCCAGACTCTAAAAATTGAAGGGTTAAGATAAAAATTAACATGAAAATTAAAAGAAAAGTTTAGATAAATTATTTACATTTTCTCGCCTTCTTTGTGCATATGGAGGTGAGCGAAACTGATACTTAAGTAATTGTAAAGGGACCATATCAAAAGTGCAACAAACATGATTGCAAAAATAAGCTCCATAGCTGAAACAATTCCAATTGTAGGCATCACCAGGAATGGACGTCTCAGGAAGCATAAACATTTTTTTAGAGCGCCAGTACTGAAACAAAAACATATATAATTTAGATAATTAATTAAAGATTCAAAGTAGTTAATAAAAGGCTAGCTAGGGTAACATATATATAATTTAGAAACTAATTAACCTTGTGGAGGGTAACTTTTGTGTTATTTTTTCACGATGAAAATGGAGATATATACAACCCAGAGCTCCAATGAACATCATAGGGAATGTGAAAAGCAGAATATTTACCCCTTAAACAAACAAAAAAAATTAATGTAATAATATATCAATAATCTTTATATTGAAGGAGTATATAGATTGAATAATTAGATAATTATTTTTTTTACTTTCATAATAATTAGATAATTATAAAATAAGACCCAACCTTGTTCTCTAAAGTATGTAGAATTGAGCTTGATTTCTAGCTTGGGAGTCCATGTGTTTTTGTAGACCTTTGTGGGCAACAAGATCCAAACTGTTAGCCATCCAAGAAACATCAAAAGAAAAATGATCCTTAGGAATGTGTGGCTCTTCATATTAATCATACACTTTTGTGTGAAGAGAAAGTGTCTCAAAATGTGGTGAGTTTTCAGTTCACTACAAATTACAATATGATCTGCATCCTGGTATAAAGGTGTATATATAGAAAAGTCAGACACCTTAGGGCTGGCTATGGTGATGCTAACAGCAGTTTTCTTACCATATTATACTATAGTATATATAATTTAATAATAATTTAAGCATTTTTCTTACAAGTGGCTCCCAGCAAATTTTCATACTATAGAGGCTATAATATTAGCTCATTATTTCACGTCTTTGTTATATGGGAAAATGCTTAGCACTGCCGAGTCCATGTGTTTTTCTTATAGTGCACCGCTAATTAATGGAGGAAAAAAACTATCCGATCGAGAGGTACATTTTTCTTTCCATTTTTTACCAAAGCTAAAAGAACGTACACTTTTCTATTTTAACCGAAAAGAACATACATTTGCTTCTCGTAAAAAAGAAAGAAAGAAATAAGAACGTATAGCTTCCACAACAAACGATTTTGAGGGGTTAAGAATCTTAGGTAATAATTAATAAGGATAATGTTTGATGTAATCACATGGTGGGTGTACACACTTTGAAAAGAGGAAATAAATAGATAGATGAGAAGAGAGATAGATTGATGTTATATATATGATACGATAGAGAAGAGATATAGATAAAGAACAAAAAAGAGATGTTGTAGAGTATGAGGTGTATAAAATAATGTATGCATCCATAATTATACCGATAAGTTTGTATTAGCTACACTCTAAAAAAAGTTGTGTATATATCTAGCAAAATAATATCAATAAGTTTGTACCTTTCAAAACAAACAAAAAATATCAATAAGTTTGTAACATATATGGCAATAATGCCGATAGTTTTGGTGATCATGCTCAACTTATGCGCAATAACATGTGTGTAGCTGCAATTGTTGAGACAACGAGAACGATAAATTTCAGAATGAGTTAGACCCTTAATTGTGGCTAATTGGCTTAAGGTAGATCAAATTAATCAAATATTTGTTTGGACTTTATTTTATAAGTAGGGAAGGAAGAAACTCTGGTTTGGTTTTTTCTGTTTGGTGTAATTCTCTTTCTTGTATTCACTTTGATAAAATTATGTTTATAAAAATATAGAATAGGTAATGTTTATTTCTCTGCCATGGTAAAGATGCTCAAACTTCATCATTGATTAACCATCTTTAATGGATTTTTCGTTTCAAATACACTTCTTTATATACAATACTCAAACTTGAAACTTTTTACTATTAGACAAACTCTTTTTCTATTAAAAAAAAATATTCAAATGTGAACGTATTGAATATTCAAACACGAACTTTTACTATTAAAAACATTGAATTTTCTGAAAATAGGTATTGAATTTTCCAGAAAAAAAGAGAGGAAGAAATTCAATATTTTAGTAAAATTTACTACTTAAAACGGTAAATGTCCACCTTTAAACCTTTTTAGGAAGTTCACATTAGACAATCTATTGAATATTAATATTTAAACTAGTTTATAAAATCTATATATTTTTTCCTTCAAAAAAAAATCTCTATATTTTTATTTTATTTTTGTTTACAAAACTACTAATACCAAATTGTTTACACTGTAAAAGAGTTGCCTCGAAAAAAAAAGAACACAGTTGATAAATGCATAGTTGACCTTCTCTAAATCTAATTAGCTGGGTAATGATAGTAGTACAATTGAGATAAGATTACGTACTGTACTACTTTGTTGTAGTACATATTACATAGAGTACTTACTTATGATAACTGTTTTTTTATATGTAAGTACTTACGATAATACCATTATTGTTCATTTGCCCAGATGGATTATATTATAATCAAGGAGAATGCTAACCATTGCCCTTGGGGTATTGATTAAAGTACTAAAATAAGTAAGTTTGCATCGAAAAGAGGTGTAATTATTGCTAAAAAAAAAGTAAAGATTTATGTTTCCAAGATAAAGTTTCTACTAATGTAATCCTTAACCATTGTCTTTAGGGCACTGGTTAGCAAGACCCTATAATTAATAATTGGATGTAACAATGTGAATGTATGCCATGATAATCCATAAAGGAATGAAAATACTGTCATAAAAAAAATTATGGAAATATTTTAACGCGAACAAAAAACTTCAAGAATCCCTTAAAATAAAAACTTTAAGAATGTCAACTCTTTTTGTCAAAAAATAAAATAATACTAATAAAGTCAGCTGATCTTAAATCATATGAATATTTTGAGGGAAAAATATGTTATGTACTTTCTTGGTTGCAATTTGACAATGTATGATATTCATATTACTTACTTTGATTATATTTTTTAATTAATACATAAATACAATGTTAGTATAAAATATGTTGTTCGATTTGTTGACTCAATAAATTTTTTATAACTTTGTATTTTAGATAAATAAAGATATTAATGATCAAAGTATTTATTGACATGCGTGAAATGGTTATGAGACGAGAACTATTAGTTTCTCACGGTGCACATTATCACAAGTGGGGTTAGATAATTGTCATCTTTAGTTTACACTATCAAATATTGTACTCTTCTCTCTGAGATGAAGACCGTCAAAAATGCATTTAATCAATACATCATCACTAATATTCATAATATTCCGTAATAGACATTCATAAAAGGATACATTTTTCATAGTTGAAGACTAAATTGTGTTGGAAAAGACCAACATAGAGAAAATAAAGAAACACAATCACAACACAGGTGGAAACTTCAAAAACCAGAGAAGAAACCATGATCATTGTCCAATGACAACTAGAAAATAATAACATATGCAAACTTTTACAATGAATAGACTAGTCAAACACTCCATTGATCCCAGTACACCCACAATTTTTAAAGCAAAGACCAAACTATATCTACAACACTCTATCGCAAGAGTATAATAGAAAAGATAAAATTCATATATAAACTTAAAATATTTCTGACTGATGCATCTTGAAATGCAGAAATCGAGCTTATATATAGGTATCACTTTGTTTGTCTTGCACTTCAAGAAACATTCTTGTCACCTACAAGACTTGTCAAGCAATAAAGTAAACAAGTGGAGGAATCACCTTGTTCTTCTTGCAAAGATCACGAAACAACCTTGCTTATCTTGTTATACCTCTTCTTTTATAATTTAAGTAGTTAATGTAGGACTTCTCCAACATGTATATTTTCAACCAACAACAACAAATTAAAATTTTCATATTCCCAAAGATAAAATGTTGAGCATACTATCAAACCGGAGAACATTTTCGTTGCCAAAACATTATACTGGTAACAAACATTAACAAAAACTTGAAAAAGGTTTATTGAGAGTGTCTTACAACAAATTCAGGGATCATTTTAAAGTTTACTCAAATGTATTTAAAAACTTGATCATTCTTATATACTTTGCATGTTATATGACATTGCAATTAAATGTATTGAAATTCTTGTATACATCGCATATTATATGACAATGCAATTAAATGTATTGAAATATAAAAGATAATAAGTCCAACATATTTTGAAATCAATTTCATGTCTCAATTATCTTGGACCACAAACCATAACTCCAACATTTTTGTCTTCGCACTCAAAAAGAAATTTTGCACAGAAGCTCGAGCTCACTAAGAATGAAGAGAAAATGTGCAAGGTGCTTTCCGCCACTTGAAAGAAATACAAACTTCAAATCGCTAGTGAATGGGTTGTAAGCAAGCTTAGAGCACCCCAAAGTATCCAACAATTCATAATTCCTAATCATTGCCTTTTAATTTTGTTGATTAATTAATGTTCGTTGTTTGTGAAGATATTGGGGGAAAGAATGTAGTAGCATTGTCATTTATCTTAAATGAAATATTAGTAATAATACGCTTGTGGGAAAGAATGAAGTACTCGTTATTTGTAGCACTGCTAAGTAAAAAATATTTATATGGTGCCTGATGTAAAAACTATTTATACCATATTTTTAAAAATCATTTATTTGTCTTACTTTAATTAATCATGAGGTCTGACATAAATTGCATGTCCGTCTAAAATAAGAGACATTATATAGTCGAGTAGGAATATGTCAATTGCATCAAACGCATTAGGCTTCAATTATTTTTCATCATTTTGTAGACCTGATACCAAAAATTAAAATCAATTTTATGCAAATAATGATATCATTATTTAAAAACTTGATCATTATTATACACATCGCATGTTATATTACATTACAAATAAATGTACTGAATTTTTTTTATAAACATCGCATGATATATGATATTACAATTAAATGTATTAAAATATAAAAGATAATAAGCGCAACATATTTTAAGTCTAATTTCATGTCTCAATTTTCTTGGATCACAAACCATAACTCCAACATCTTTGCCTCCACAGTAAAAAAAAATCTCCACAAAAGCTCGAGTTCACCTAGAATGAAGAGATATTGTTTCATTGTTTTTGCAAATATTGGAGGAAAGAATATTGTAGTGTTGCCATTTATCTTAAAGGAAACACCAGTGATAATACGCTTGTGTGAAATAATGTAACACTCCTTGTTTGTATATTGATTTAGAATATCAACACTTAGGCACTTAAAAATATTACTACAAAGGAAAATTTTTAGAGGTAAATGTTCAAGCATACAAAGACTGAAACTTCAAAATTTGCTTCTTTTTCAAAACTTTTGGTGGGCTTCACCCAGAATGTGAATTGAGGACTCCAGGAAAAAGTAATTTCTGAAAATATGGAATGAAAAAATGGACTATTACAGGATATTAGGATATTAATGTGGCTTATACGGAATCAGACCTAAAACAAATTGATAAAGTTCACAATTATGTCATGATTACTTGATAAAGAATATTTACGTCACTTGAGTTTATAGAATCATAAACTATCTATAAAATAGATTGATTTTAACAAGTACAAGACAATGTAATTGACAGTTATAAATTGTTCAGTTTTCATTATAATATAATTTATGATATACAAATAAAATGGATTGGTTTTGACATGTACGTGATAATGTAATTGATGGTTAGAAATTGTTCGATTGCTATGGTCTTATGACATAGTGATATGACTGAAAGTTTATGAGACTAGTTAAATAAGATGTTGGTATCAATTTCCATGTTTATTAAAGAAATAAATGTGAGGTTCAACATCCAGTAAAGTAGCATTTTACTATATTTTACACTTTACTAGTAGGTGAATATTATTCGGTACCCCTCACGCTCGATAGTACTCACATCAGCTAACATTATCGAGACACATTGTTTGATACACTTTTAAAATATCAACCCATAATTAATATATCCATATAAAGATCATACATGTTTACATTAAATACAATTAGAGGCCACATTTATGGTTTTGGTAAGGACTCCTTGAAATAAGTAGATCTTATCTCACTCCTTTTATTTTATTTTTCAGACAAATAGGTTTACTGCAAACACAAGAATTAGCTCTTGAAAAATAGACTTCAAGACTCTGTTTTGGATTTTGTTGTGTAAACGTATGAATTTGAAATTCATTTACATCATGAAATTTGTATGTTGTTCTTATAGATAAGACAAGAATTTAAATTACACTGTAATTCGATTCAATAATTTTAATTATCTAGTATCAGATTTTGACATCCTGAACGATATTCTAGAAAATTAAATAAGGTGTTATAAATTTGGAGGAAAATCATTTGGTATTTGGAGACTATTGTCCACTCATTTCCAATCCACATAATAAAATACTAAATTTTGTACCAAAATAAAAGTCACTTAGGCTTTGTTTGCGAGTTTGGAGGGAAAAGGTGGGAAGGGGTTTAGAAAAAAGGAAGTAGCAAGTGGAAGAAATCAATGACATCGAGAGGAGAAGGCTTTTGGGGGTTCATTTTTCTTTATAATACAAAATTCTTCTTACATGGAGGAACTAAAAAATTGTATTGGAGGAGGATTTTGGAGGATTTACATGAATTTTTCAACTATGTAGTTATAATATTTTTAAAATTTAAAATATATTAATTATAAACATTAATTTATCATTCTTAAAAAAATCACTCTTTCAAAAAATATAAAAGATTTTACAATTTTTCCCTAGCTATATTTTCATTCAACCTTCCAAATCCTTCCCTTCACCTTCAAACATACAAACAAAGCCTTAGTAAACCACTAACTAATCCCCCAACTCATGATTTCAAGCGAGTTTATCCAATTCAATCTAAAATAGACTTTGAACCTCTTTGGATTGGTTTATTTAAGCTTATTTACTGGTATAAGTTTTATGTGATTGTTTGGGAGAACTTATGAGAATGGTGTCTGATATTTTTCATAAGATTTTTTTAAGCTTATTTTCATAAGCTCTCGAAGAGAGATTACGAAATAACTTATAACATATACAAACACAACATAATTTTAGACTTAATTACATTTTTGGCCCTCAAGTTTAATAATTGTATGATTTTGGTCTGCCAAGTTTAAATTCTTGCTGAAAGTTGTATCTTGGATTAATTTATCAGTAGCATTTTTAATTGTATCTTGCTTGTAGTTGTTTAATTTCAACTTTATCGAATGTTATTATTGTAATAGAAATTGACTTGTAAGTTATGATAATATTACATGACCAGGGATGTTTTATTTTAGATTTAATTGCATTTTGAACCCCTTCCCTAAAATTTTCAATTGTGCGATTTTAGTTATACAAATTTGAAATGTGCAATTTTGGCCCCTTCATACTTATCCCATTTTTGACTTTACAGCCTCTCCCTCAATTTTGTGATGAACTATTTTTATTTTTTTCCTTATGATATGTCATCCCTATCATTTCGCCACATAGATTATTATTATTATTTTTGAAAAATGATAGGGATGACATATCATAAGGGGAAAAAACAGTTCATCACAAAATTAAAGGAGGGAGAGGCTGTAAAGTCGGATAGATTATTATAATTAAATTAAAACATTAAAAATATAAAAAATAAAAACTAATTTTCGGAAAATATTGGTCATCGTTACATCCAATTTAGCTATTAGTTTTAGGAAAATATTTGTATAAAACTTTTCTTCATACTAGCATTGAAGCAAGTAAGTCTTCCCCTTCATAATTTAAATTAAAAAGCATTATGTGAGAATAGAATAACACAACATAATAATAAAATCCCCGACGCCATGGATAATTTTGCAGCTTCTGAGAGATGATGCTGAATCCATTTATGTGGAGGAGTTTAGGAGTAATATTATCAAGAGAGGACTTATATAACATTACAGTGAAATGTGCAGAAAAAGCAATTGGCAAGAAGGAAGATAGGTTTTTCTTGTTGGCATCTTCAAAACTATACGGTCTCCGTGAGCTTAACTCACTTGATAAGGGATAACGCAATGTATATAGGGGTCGGGGTTCGAACCTGAACACCTTACTTATTCATCTTAAAGGTGAATTTCACTAACGATTAGACTACTTAATAAAAAAAACTTTAAAACTATGCATGCATAACCCATGATAGAGTTATCCTAACTTGATTGTTCACGATGTAAAATAGGAAGAAAATTGTTTTCACGACTACATACGAATAATTTAAGGGGCCAAACTCCCACAATTGAAAAACTTGCTCATAAAAAAATATTAAAATGTAAATATTTTACAAATTTACACATGATAAAAAAATCCATTAAAAATACTACGTTTCAAAATACTAACAATTAAAAACCAACTACAAGTATGTTTCCAAGCACACATTTTCTAATAGAGTTCAATTTTCGTTTTTCATTTGTCTTGTAATTTTATTCTATAATCAAATGTGGTTGTTATCCAAAGCCATCAAAGCTTCTTAAAACACCGATTGCCATAGCCTTGGATTTAAGTCATTTAACTGATTCTAGAGTCCATTGAGCCTTAAAGTTACAAGCATCGCGGCAGTTCATTTGATCATTGTGAGTGTTTGAAGTGAAGTGAATAGTTGTTTTTCTTCAAACTGGTTGCAAAACGGAGGCTTCACCAACAAAGATTAAAAAACTAAGTAGACCGGCTTAAGATTACAAATTATCTTTTTCTTCTAAGACCATTACTTTTCTCATCCTATCTACATCTTACGCACCCTATTGTTTTTTACCAAAATACTCACGGGGTTTTTGGAATATAGAATCCGTAATATGCTAATGTATATATATAATCAACAATCAGAATCTCTGACATTTAACATTTGCGAATTTTGCTTTTTAAAAACAACAAAAAAACAAAGTAAAAAATATGTCAAATAAAATCAAAAAATTATAAAAATACCACAAAAAAATTCTAAAAATCAAATAAAACTAACACAAATTTTATGGGATTTTTCCTGAGAATATGAAAAAGAAAAAAAAAAGTCTAAACGATGAAATTTTGGATTTTTAGGGATGAACTCTTGTAAGAAGTCTTGATCCTTGATTTTTTTCCTTTTAATTTTCTGAGTAAGTTTCGAAGCAATTCGAGCAAATAGCCTAAAAACTATATTTTTTCCTGAGACACGACGAGAACAACTAACAATGACTTGAAACACAGGGAGAGTTAAGATGATTGGTATGGTTCTTGAATTGACTATTCATGTTACAAACATACTCAATCTTTGTATTGACTCAAGGACATTTTTAATCTGAACTATTTTCCTCTGAATTCTAGGTACAAGAATGGTATTTAGGGAGTGTTCGAATTTTATAATCCTAAAAAAGCAAGGAACACGCCCTATTTTTTGGTGTGTTTGGACCGTATAATCTGAATTGGTGAAAAACTCATTTTTCCACTCCAAAATTGGGGGAAAACTCATTCCGGATTATAGAATCCGAAAACTCAAAAGACATTTTTGTAAAAGAAAAAAATACGGCACACGAGAAGTAGATAAGATGGAAAAAAATAATAGTTTTTTTTTAATTGTGTGGATGTAGATGGAGCTATTTTGCTAAAAATAATTTAAAAATATCAATGGAATTGAATATTGTGAAAGAGGCAAAACTCAGAAAATCATTGTTTAAATCCAGATTAGGAGAGATGATCATATTTATTATTTAGTGTCTAATAATGTCTCAAACAAATTTCTTTTCTCTTATACTTTTGCGTTAGAGTGTTGTAGGATGGAGTGAGCTATTTCCTTAAAAAAAAATGTAGTTAGGTATTTGCTTTAGAGATTGTTATTGTATTGGGACCATATGAGTTGCAACGTGACTCAATCACAATACTTTATGCATCAAGATATCATAAAAACTAATACGATCTTTTATAGCCTTTTTTATCCAAGAGTGGCTTGTGTCTCAACTAGTGGTATAACATCATTTGTAATAGATAATTCAACAGTCATGTATGTATGCAAATCTGAAATAGAAGTGGATGGAGAATGAATGTCAGTAAAGTCAACGGTATAAATGTTTTAAAAATAAGGTCAAATATCTCCTTGCGTCCTTTAAGTTTGACAAAAATAACGAGTTAGTCTTTAAGTTTTCGAAGTTTTAGATCGGTCCTTTTAGTTCTATAATGTTTGCAACGTTGCTCTTTACTATCCAAGTCTGTTAAAATTCCAAAAATAAAATAGAAAAGATAGTGAATTTCATCTTCATCTTCTTCTTCCAATAAAACTCAGGACTGAAGGATGGCCAGAAATAAAAATTGTTGTATGCGGGAATACCATTAATATAATAACAACACAGAGGAACAAGATAAATCATGCATTGATTCGTACATGGTCATATTATTTTGTTCAAATTTGGGGAAATTAGGTTATGAAACTTTTTTCTTTTGTTGTTTGATTGTTGGGTTTTGATTATGTGGACGTACCACATAAGTATCCAAACGGCCACTTAAGCACGGTTTGATGGACTTGGACGAAAAAGGACAACGTTGTAAACATTTTACAACTAAAATGATTTATTTGAAACTTTGAAAACTTAAAGGACTAACCTGATATTTTTGTTAAACTTAAAGACCCAGGGAGGTATTTGGCCTAAAAATAAAGAATAACTTTAGACATAAAAGAAAAAAAGAAAAAGAAGATAAGAGAAATGCAACGATACACAAAATTAAGTGAAACTTTTGGAGACTTCCACTCAATATGAACATATAAACATGAAAAACACAGAGGAAAATATACATTAATTCATGTACAGGCACACTTGTGCAATTGCACTTGTTCACGATTGCTTAATTATAACATAGAGGAATCAACATGAACATTTTAGAGGATAGTAAAAGGCATATATATGCGACATGTACATTGATGCAACATTGTAGATCACCAATTAAAGCTGATTGATTCAAAGTGAAGATTATCAGCCAAACCAGAAGCACAAATTCTAGCAACTTCATGTCTCATTTTTCTTGGACCACAAGTCATAACTCCAACATCTTTGCCTTCACACTCAAACAGAATTTCTGCAAAATTAACAAAATTGTGAATATCGCCATCTCATTGATACAATGAGATACATCGTAAGAGACAAGTCTATGCAGTTGCGTGCAGAAGATACTCAATTTACACACAACAACAAAAAACTTAATAATATTTACAAAATTACCCTGCCTCACTTACTCTTGAGATCAGGTCTTGAGCCAAAATGTACATTGGTAGCTTGCACTAAAGATTGATGAGGAAGGCTCTCAAGCTCTCTTTCTGAACCATAAATCCATGACCCTGGTGATCTTGCTGGCGTTGGAACTTCTACATTCATTATATGCTTATTTTCTAATTTGTTCCGTCTCTTCAACCAAAGAAAAACAACAGTAGAACATATACATATACATGAACAAAGTAGAAACATGTACCACATAACCTTGAAGGTCCAGTTATAAACTTCACGTGAGTTATTTTCAATTGGATAAATATAGTAACGAGTAACAATTCCTAAAAGGAGGAGAAACATGATGAAAGAAGATGTGATTATAGCACCAAGCCATAACCAGTTATTTGGGCCTAATACAGCTGAGATAGGACAATCTGAGAGGTTTGTTTTAAACCATATCGTTTGGATTTGTTTTTGAGTACCTTTTGAAGGTTCTTGTTTTTCTCTTGTGATGTAAGCTTCAATTTGTAACTTAAGCTGAGAGATTTGAGTTGTTAAACCAGAAACAGGAAGCATAAGATCTAACATGGTTAGATCAGCGTAGTTTTTGAAAATACAAACAAGTAGGAGTTTTGGAGGTTGGAATTCTTCTTGTTGGCTTTGAAATATGAGATCTCGGATTATAGATATGAAGGGAGTTATGCCACTTCCGCCACTCACCATCACAATCTGGTCATGCCTGTTTTAGAGATAGAATGACGATAAATTAGCTTTCAATTGAGAACTGTTTTGTTGCGAAAATAGAAACCTAAATCTGAAGAAAGACCGAGTCAAATGTAAAACAAAAACAGGCTAGATTTAAAAAGGCCGGACAATGTGACTATATTCCTAGGAGCAGAGCGGCTAGGTTTTACTTTTCACTACTCCGCCTGCTCCAATAGTTTTAAATTGCAGTTCGTAACCGTAATTTGTCAGTATAAACGTTTGCAGCATAAACAGAACCAGCGGTTTAACTATGAACGTCAACATAGTTTTTGAAAATACAAACAAGTAGGAGTTTTGTAGGTTGAAATTCCTGTTATCTTTGAAATATGAGATCACGAATTATAGATATGAAGGGAGTTATGCCACTTTCACCACTCACCATCACAATTTGTTCATGCCTGTTTAGAGACACAACACAATGATGATAAATTAGACTTGCAATTGAAAATTTATTTGTTGTAAATATAGAAATCGGAATCTAAAGAAAGAATGAGTAAAACACAAATAAAAAACAACCTAGATTTAACGAGGTCCGACAATGTGACTACAATTACAGTCCGCAACGGCAATTGCGGCCGCAACATAACACATTACACTTAACCTCAATATAAAGGTTTGCAGCGTGAACGCAACCGTGAAAAATCCATATACACAACACAACAATACGTGATTCATGTATAAGAAAACATATGTATAAAATAATAGACTCAAACCCTTCATATTTACAAAGATTACATTGGTCCGGGTCCCTTAAGTAAGGTCTCGATTTCGACCCTTGTGGATGGAAAAGATGTGGTCGGAAGGGGAGACCCCACTAAAGGTGGCTAGCCAGATTCCCTTTAGTAATTGGCATAGTCAGTAGATACTTCAAACTAATAACATGGTTACCACAATAAAAAAACCTTCATATTTACAGTACTATATATCAAGAAGAAGCATTTTGCTATTTGATGTTTGCTAGGAGTACCAAACTAACCTTAGAAATTGTGCAGTATGGGGTCCGTAGGGTCCTTCAACTGAAATATTAAGATGATCCAAATACGAAGAAGAAAGTTCCTGATACAGCTTGTTTGACCAGCTACCCACATTTTTTATGGCAACACTCAGATAGTTAGTCTCCATATTACAACTAGAAGTCACTGTAAAAGGGTGCCATTGCAGCTTGGAAACCTTAGGAACATTTATGAACACCAAGCTTGTGGGGTTATAGTATAAACCTAAAGTTAGGAATTAAACCAAAAAAATGATAAATTTGTTAGCAAAACTTGGTTAGTTAACGGTAGAATCTTTTTTTATTACTCGGTATAAACTTTTTCCGGTGTCAACAAATCGCAACCGATCATATGTATAACTTTAGAAATAGTTATAATTAAAATCAAACGTTTTAAATGATGTCATGATTACGATTTATTGACAATGTAACAAAACTTTACACTAACCATCTATATGAATTAAATACAAACCTATTCTTCCATATAAAGTTTTGATTTTCTTACTAGGATTCTTGGAGAAGTTGAGTTCAAGGGCATCACAAGGTAAAAGGCGAGCTGATAGTAACCGAGCATGTTGGCGAGATTGTAAGAATCTAAGGTGTCTATCAATGAGGAATAGGAAAACCCCAGGAGCAATCACGCACATGGATCCAACTCCAGCATGGATGGCATAGAATAAGATATAGAGAATGTAGAGATGGTGAGTGTAGAAGAATACTTCATACATCTTACGCCTTATTCGTGGAATGCTTGTTATCCACATGGCTAATGCTATTAAACTTGCAATCTCTCCAGCTACATTGGATACATATGTCTTGCTCCACTCTAGCATCTGAGAAATCATAATATTTGTAGATATATATGCATGACTGGAACAAACATAGTTTTAAAAACTGACTGGAACAAACATGTTAATTCATATTAATGATCTTTCTGATGGACCAATCTCTCTTTATATAGTATGTTAATAAACTATTGTGGGTTTCTGATTTTATTTTCTATATAAAACTAGCAATTTTCACCTGAAAATAATGAAAATGTTATGGCCTTATTTGGATAAGTAATTTACTTAGTACTCCCTCCGATCTCAAATATAAGAAAAAATTCTTTTTTTAGGTTCATTGAATAATTAATGTATCTGCTTTACAATGTAGACCAAATACATTAACTACTCAATGAACTTAAAAAAAGAATCTTTTCTTATATTTGAGACCGGAGGGAGTATTATACTATAAGATTTCAATCAAATGACAAGATCCTTCTAGAAGTTTGACTTTGTAATTTCAAGGGACAAAGTTCAAATATCATTAATAAAATGATAATTAATTAGTGCTACTTAAATTAATAATAATTTTTCCCTTCCCCAATTTAAAAAAATCAAATGACAAGATACTTCAAGTTTGATGCAATTGATACTTTTTGCAAATAGAAATCAAAAGCTAGTGTATATTCTTTTATTTTCATAAAATAGAAATCAAAAGCTATTTTCAGAAACTCAAATATAAGCAAAAAAACAAGCTATATTTAGTGGACTCAATAATCAAATTCCAACTAACTTCATGATATTTAATGTAATCATTTCAAAAAAAACATCATTTAATTAATATTTTCATCAGAACAAATTTTCATAAAAAAATAAAAATAAAAAATAGTTTGAGAATAAATATATTACAATAGGAAAAATTAAATGATGATGTTAACTAGCATTCTTGATTGGCTTATAAATTGTCTTTTTTCCTTTGATTTTCATCATAATTTTGAAATTCAATATATTGTAAAATTGTTATATTGTCCAAGAGGTGTCAACTACAAGCGGTAACTATTTGACTTTGTAACCTTGAAAAGTTGTGAAATGATCATTAATGTCACCATATTTTTTTTGGTTACAAATGTCACCATTATTAATAATAAAAGTTTCCCTTTATCCATTTATGTTTGAAAATAAAAATTAAATGTTTAAAATCTAGCTACTAACTAACTTCATTTGTTGGTGGTGTTTAGCATGGGAACAGACTCTTTTTTCCCACCATGGGAAAGTTGGGTTCTTAACCATTGATATATTAGTATTTAAATTAAATGGCTGAGATCTAATACTGGCTACCTAAAAGCAACTTTTTGGTCTTAAAGGCATAAAAAAAAATGCCCCACAAAATTGTTTACAATTTAATTTATTAATATTTTTTCAAAGAGGAAGATGGAGAATGGTGTTAAAAAATTTCAGACATGATGCGATCTGAAAAGTAAAGTTTGCCAAAGCCAAGGTGCATATGGGTTGTTGACAGGTTCTGAAGGTGAGATTAGGGAGTGCTGCAACGTTGTTAATCAATTAATTAATTGCAGCAGCTTCTTGATCTTCCGAAAATTTGCTCATAGATGCAAAGATAATTTTTTTTTTCATCAATTCTTTGATATTGTTATTGCTTTTTTGGATCCTATCAATCAGTGATAGTCAAATGAAACAAAAAGAGATGGGTGTTAGTTTTAGAGCAAAAAGATTACAAAAGAGGAATGTGGGACTGTCATGATAATAATCCATCATTGTTATACAAAGAGATTGAGTTAAACTTGAGTTATGAGAAGAATGATGAAATGGGTCGTTTGCCTGCAGCATTCATGATGGATGATAGAAAATAGTAGTATTCTTTGTGTTGATGGGGAAAGGGTACAAGAGTAAAGAGATAAGCGTGTGAATCAGTTTTTTTTATTCCAGCAAGGAGATGAAATAGTAAAAAACATAAAACTGAACAAAATAAGGAATAAGATTTTTTATTTATTTTTAATAACAGGTTGAAACCGCCACCTGTCATTAATGGTCCCACTTTCCCATGGTGGGAAAAAAAAGTCAGTTCCCAGGTCAAACGTCACCTCCAAGACATTGTATACGCATCATCATTTGTTGTTTTTCGTTGGTATATGCCGCATACCGAATAACATTTATGCTTTCCCTTTGATCATTCATTGTTTGTCTTATATGATCTTTAGGCATTGAAACTCTTGTTTTCATCGGCTTCTTCAAATAAAAACATTGATCTTTAGATGGGGAATGAATCATCTTAATCTTTTTTTCTCATGTTTTCTTATATTTCATGATCTCCACCATTAAAAAACTCAAGATATATTATGTTGTTGATCCAAACCGGGTCAATGTCTAATCCTTTTCTGGATCTAGGTACCCTTCAACGCTTATATGAAGGTAGAGTGGTAGACCATAGCATGGAATCATCCTACATATCATTGGATCAAGTCTCTACAGAAAGATCTTGCCCATTTATTTAGGACAAATAATATGATGGCTTCTTCTAGTATGCTTACATGCGCCTCAATGGCAATTGTCTAGGTAACAATTCAAGGGTAAAACCACCCTCTTCTTAAAAAAAAAAAAGAGGGTAAAATCTTAAACCTCCTCTATCACCCAACCCTAAACCATAAACCCACTAACTAATGACATTGGTTCAAATACGCTCACTTTTGCACTAGATTCGTATATCACCCACATCGCTTATTGACTTCATTGTCGGAGTATGTACAAATTCATCAGCCCCTCCTACGGAGAACAAGGCTGCTAGTGACAAAGGTCCAACCCTAGAAAACCATTCACCACCACCCACTAGAGATCTCCAGATTCGACGTGATAAGTTGTTATGTTGTTCATATGCAAGCTTGAGAGAACCATTAATTTTTTGTGTAAAAGATTGCTAAATAAAAAATTTGGTATCTTTTTGTTTGACTCGTTTCAAATTTTCAATTCTATTAATTAAATCTTTATTAAAATGTCTCCAATTTTTCTACATGTCTTTTATAACTAACAATAAATAATATCCCTCAAAAAAAAACTAACAATAAATAATAAATGAGTAGTAAAAAACAATAAATAATATGATAGATATGATAAGTTAAACTTTTTGTAGTAATACAATTGTCAATAAATATAACTAAATGTCTTAATATTCAGTAAAAAAAACTAAATGTTTTAATAGTTTGTAAGGTTTTCTAATCTGGACTTAGTTCAACAATAAACCCTCCTATTTATAGTAATTTTAAGGCTAAAGTGCACTTTTCCACCCTTAACTTTTAAAAACTTGCAATTTTGGCTCCCTAAGTATTAAAAACTACAATTTTGGGCCCCTAAGATTTAGCCCTTTTGCATCTTTGGTCCTTTTGGTCAATTTTGACTTGGTCAACGCTTATTTGGCATGCCACGTGTGTAATTAACCATTTAAAAAAAATAAAAATGTCAGATTTTAAATTGTTGAATTAAAAAAATGAAAAAAAAAAAAAAAAAAAAAAGAAAAATATTATGCA
>Ga0228710_1001679_pt1 | contig 33754 bp, 18 predicted proteins | sample MedpolnodulmetaG_FD_177995 | JGI IMG/M metagenome (GOLD analysis project Ga0228710, IMG submission 177995) | Root nodule microbial communities from Medicago polymorpha collected in Santa Monica, California, United States - pink nodules | ecosystem: Host-associated > Plants > Roots > Nodule... | reverse complement strand
CAATGAAAGATTTGAGATTTGTGGTGCATGAGATGTTGTTTCCAACTCAGCAAAATTCACGTCATATAGATCATCAAGAAATCTTCTTAATTCTTGATTTAGATGAATCTATGAGTGGCATTGAACCCAAACAATTCTATGTTTTGAAAGGATGGTAAAAATTGGTGACAAACAATAATACAATGAATTGACTCCAAATGGAGAAATACAAGGCGGGAATTTCTAATTGGTGACATCCAAGACCAAACGAGAGAAGGAAACACATCACATGACAGTCGGTGTCAGACACGCATGATTTACTTCATGCATATATTAATTGCACAGGTCCAGCAACCTAAGCACATTTATAACGAACATGAGAATACAAATCATGCATCCAAATAATTTCAGTCGACTATTATGGAGAGCAAAACTAGTCCAGAAACAAACGAAGAATCTCATGAGCTTGATAAGATTATAGAGGATGCTCAAAAGTTCTTACAGTTAATTTTGACAAAACATTCAGCGCATCCTTATGAAACCAAAATCAACTATGCTTTGAAGGCTCTTTGGCTGAACCTTCACCAACGATTCCTCTTCCCATGTCTCGTAGCAAATCATGCATTTGAAGCTTGTTATTCTTTTCAACTATTACGAGGTTGTGCTTTATGAGAACAGCTATTCTAATATCAGCATGAAGTCCACAACCATTATGTATCGCTGTAACATCAGCTCTGTTCATTCTAATGAAGAAACAACATATATCAAGAAATATATCCCTTGACGTACTATCTTCTAAGCCATCGAAGCTGATTCTCAGTTTCTGTTGCACTTGATCATTGGGAATTTTCTCTAACTTCCATAGTGCACTTCTCTATTCTTGTTTTGTCCTCTCAGATAAGTACCAACCAAGGACTTTCCGCAATAAGCATCAATAGTTTGCAAACTGAAAACTTCAAGTGACTGGTTTTCGTTCATTTCTGCCATCGTGAAAACATGGTCAGCACTAAGTGATTTGAGAAGGCGTTCATCTCTAGATGTAATAATCAATACAGTTCGCAAACCAAACAACTTAGGATTTACACACAGGGTTTTTAATTTCCCAGACTTGGTCACATCATCGAGTAAGGCGACAGCCTATTGACCCTGTAGTCTTCTCTCGATCTTAGTTATCTATTCAATAATATGTATCTTATCATTTATTTTCAGTGGATCTGAAGTTGTTGTTGTAATTGAAAAATCGCCTTACTATTATTATAAAAAACTTCTCGAATACTTTCAATGAAACTTGTTCTACCTTTAAATTTACTATGGATTTGATCGTATATAGCTTTGGCTGTTGTTGTTTTCCTGGAGCCACACATTCCCCATATCCCTGTCCTATCATTCAAACTTTGTTTGATTGATCATCAATAAATTCAGTAATTTATTGCACACGGGATTCCAATCCAATCAGATATTCAGTAATAGACAAGAATGAGATATCTAGTTTTGTCAAAATGTCCTCGTCAAGTTTTTGTATCAGTTCACTTTCACTCCTTCGGTAACAATAGTTATAAAGACAAACAATGAGCATAAATTATCAAATATTCTCACTATAATCTAAAAAAATTGGCTTTATTCTCAAATAAGTGTTGATTACCTGAAACTCCTGGTATCCCAGCCAGCTAGTCCTGCAACTTCTTTGACTGCGCTCCTTCACCTGGACAACAGATCTTCTTTTTTACTTGCAGTGACTTTCAAGGCTTCTTAAATTGACATACTTTATCTGCTTTGTCAAAAGTAAATTAACAGCATTGATTGAAACAATTATGGTTACTACAGAGAGTAATGTGGTCCATAATCCATATACGAAAAAAGAATCAGGTTGCGGCCATTGACAACCAAGTCAACAACATCTTTCAGTTGCTTCAGAAAAAACAATCTTTCATTAAAGAACAAACCAGAAACCTCTCACTAAAGAAAATATTTGAACATACTCTTCTTACTTCCATACCTAACATCCTTCCTCTAGGCCAACCCCATATCAAAAAATATCTTAACTTTCAGGATTCGTTTCCATGTTTCTTTATATATCATAATTTGTTTCCAAATTTACTTCGGAATAGGAGTCAAATATAAGCATACTATGCTGTAACCAAAAAAAAATAAAAGCATACTATGAAGCACGGACACTCACTAGATTAGACGTGTCACAGTGTCTGACATGCATCAGTGTTCGACATCACATGACATATATAATTACATTGAATTATGTGATTCTCAAATTAATATAGGTGTCGACGTGTTAGTGTCCGTGTGTGTATCCATGTTTCATAGGATATAAGTAACAAACTTCTCAATCCTACATTATTTCTTCACTTCAAAATATGCAGCACAACTACACAGACAGAGAAACTAGTATTAAACGTCAGAAAAATAATTTAACAGAAATCAACTTTAGCTCTAAACTTATTTCAAAACATATAAAAGTAGTTTACAAAGGGAATCCTCTAGTCTAGTAGTACAATTATTTGATGAAGATGCTAATCTCTTAACCTCTTTTGTCCTTTTATAAAATTTCATTGGCTCATCGGCAATTTCTTTGTCATAGTATTTGACAAACAAATTTAAAAACCTCTCCTCTTCCATCCTTAATGCTTAAGTAATGAGGGTGTTTTCAACTTCTTTTTTTGACAAAAGAGGGTGTTTTCAACGTAGAACTCATATCTATTATTATCTTCATTATTAGAAACACTTGTGGCTTCAAAACAGTCTCCATGCCAACAGGAAAATTGGGTACTTTAAGATTATCTTTGCTTCAGACTTCATTGTGTCTAAAATGAAAGCCAAAAAGATCAAGTACCTCGTCATCCGAAAAACCAAACTTGGTATGATTCAACACCATTTTGCAAATCATTTCCACGCGAGAGATGCCTCTTAACGTCACCACATATTTGTACAATTTCGCATCCTTCGAAAGTTATGGTTAATCCAACTCCTGAAAAATTGAGATCTACAATTGATAATCTTAACAAATTCAGATGACCCTAAACCCAAGTCAGCGTGCAAGCAAAGTTTCGAATGAGCCTGAGCAGGATCAGCATTGCGCAATGAAGGGCAACAGGCAAATATTTTCATCGAATCATCATCACCACTACAACCCCATTTACTCAAAACTTAATAGCATCCTTCCATGGGTCTATAAGGTCTTGCACTTCAACCTCATTTTCAGTTGGAACTTTCGTCGAACAGGTATCAGGACTGGTAACTGACGAGGAGCTTCCGTAATCGAAGGCTAAACTATAGTCTTCATTCCAATCAAAAGCAAAGTGAATAAAAAACAATCCTAAAATCAAACTGTCACGTATAGTCAAAGTTGAGAAGTAGAACATGACTTCTTCAATCACGTGGACGGACCGCATTGTAACCACCCTCTTGTCTAAAAAAGAAAGAAGTTGAAAATTGGTAGCAGCAGTTAATTGATATCCACAGTGGTTGTTTTTCCTTCTCCATGAGTTTAGATTTGAGACTTCAATTTTCTTTTGAGCCGTGTGATATATACCACTACTGTAGTTCACAACAAGTACCACATGGAATTCTTGTCAAAATTAGTAGAATAAATTAGTCTAAATTTTACATTATCTTGTTAATGATTGTATGGTTTGCTGGTACTCACTTCTCAGTGAATTCATGTGCGAATTATTATGTACTAATATGCAAATGAATGGCAAATCGGTCCATAGGGGTGTTAACGAATTATGTAACTATGAATGAACTTGGAAATTTTAAGTTGATTTAAATTGATGCATTTTTTAATGCCGCTGATTTTATAATTATTTAAAAATTTCAGTTTTTTTGGCAGAATAATAACATGGATGATTGATTTTCTTGTATTCAGCCAAATTTGGTATTTTTTACTTTTTTTTCTTTCAATTGTTTCATTTTGATAGTATTTTTCTATTATTCCCATAATTTAATTGACCGATTTAAAAAGCTCACATGATCAGCTTTAGTTTAGGTACTAAAGCTTGAAATAATTTATCAAATTAAGCTCTCATGTCGTCAAACAATTTGACCAATAAAAATGAATCTTGAATTATGCCAACATGAATTCCGAATTCATAATTGATACTCTCAAAATTCAATTCAAGCAAATAATCTAATTGGTCAAACCATGAGCAATTGACAATTAACTCAAGTTAAATATTTCAGTACCTCTTTAGTTTCTTGACAGTTGAAATTGGTGAATAGTTGAATGGGTCCTAAAGTAAATCAGCTTTTGCTCATTAATGCAATGATTCAATTTGAACATGATAACATTCTTTACAGTAATATCAATTTGAACATGCAATGATATTCAATTTGAACATGTTAATTCCCTTTATTTTGAATCTTCAAATCATTGATATCATAAACCAATTAGGGTAGGTTTATTGCTATATTGCTATATTGATTCAAAACTGTGTTGATGCTTTACATCAGGGAAACCTGATCCTACTCTAAATACTCAATTGGTTCAATCATTTATATCAAAATTATTTGATTGATGATCAAAGATTTTTTATTTCTACAAAGTGAATTATGTTTCCATATAGTCTTAAGAGCTACATCCTGCCACAAAAGAGACATCACCATTAGATCTCTAACTAAAGAACAGTTGAAGAGCTCTATTGAGTTTAAAAAAAATAGCGATAGTAGATAACACAATCATCATAGTGAACATTCAAGTCGTGTCTTATACTAGTGAGGAGAGGAATGAAAAATAATTCGCCAAGAAAAAATATATACAAATCTTCAATATATTATTCCAAATGAGGGGATGATTCTGAGAAAAGTGGTGTCCTCATGCCCTATTAGTAATTGCATATAGACAAATAATCCTCTGAATAATATTACCTTATAGTACTTCGCTTAAGCTTCATATCTAAGTGGAACAAAATGCAGTATTGTAGCTCATAATCTTATCAATCTTGCGTAAAAATCTGAAAATCTGATTTGGAAGTAGTGGAAGATGTAGATCTTACATGATTTGAATCATCTGGAGGAAGGGCAGATGTTGAACCTGATACATGATGTATCACCTTATTGAATCGTATTGTATGACATCGAGAATTGTAGTAGCTGACTAATGCTCTCAAAATTGATACTCTACTGAGCATAATCTACCTCATATCATCTTGCTGGAATAAAGTCTAATGATATTTTCTTAAGCAAGAGAAGGCAATCATACTTCAACTTTTTTTTATCAGGTCATGGCCTATGAACTTGTTTTACCGTCAGATGCTTGGATTCACTCGGTATTTCACATCACGAAGCTCAAGCCATATCATGGATATCTGCCTGCTCAGATTCCTCCGCTCTTTTCTTCAGCAGACGAGGATCAATCTCTAACCCCAACTGTTCTAGGTAACCGTGTAGGCGTGTACTGTGCTCCAAGCAAAGAAGACGATATCAGCTGTTGATCCAGTAAAGTGGGTTGTCAGAAGAAGATCACTGTTAGACGATATCTTCTTTCATACGAGAAGGAATCATAACCATTTCACTGTAAAACTCCAACCTTAGATCAATGAAATGAGCAGACTAAAAATCCACTGAAATCTCACGACTTCAAGTGCCATATATCTGGAGCATCTCCAGATCGAAAGGAGCTTTCTAGTTCTCTACTCTTATCATTTGGACTCCAAAAGAATTGAAAAGAAATTTGGTGTTCAGAACCAGATTTTGTCTCATACTATCAATACCTGAAATGAAAAAGAAAAGGAATGACTAAATTTAGGTGGTTATAGTATGAGACAAAATTCTTAATAAAACTATAAATTTCAAGCCCTATTTCTACTGAAATTGGCATGTGCTGAACACGTCGTATATCATAGTTCATTATCATATTGGTACGTGCTAAACTAAGAAAGTAAGACACGCTAAGAATATTGTACACCAATCACTAACACCGCATACGATCACTATAACCAGAAAGAAACCAAGATCACTATAATTAGCTTTATAGAGAATTCATCAGCATCAGCAAAGAAGTAATCATAATTGACAGTAGCTCTTACCAAATTTTTGTTCTTCAAATTTTTGTCTCCTCCAGAGGGACTGACTACAGGCCCTGCATACATACATTAACCACTTAATCATTTTTTGATTCACATTTACCATTCTAAGCAAATAAGATTTGGAGAGAAAATTGGGTAGCTAAGTTGAATGGTTTTGATACTCACAGTTAGAATAGAGATTTGATTAAGGTGATGATTTTGCTTGTCATGTCTAGTGTCTAAATCAGTGTTAATAGGTTATGTCGTTGGCTGTTGTAGATGGTTCAAGTCATACAAAACTATATCCTGTCAACATGAATGTCTCACTTAGACTAAAAATCGAATTTACAACTAACTATTTGTGACGATTGTTCACTTACAACTCTAAGATATTCATTTGATAGTTGCGGTAAGTCTTTAATCTCAAAATTATTTGACTGATGATCAAAGTTTCTATTTCATACAGAAATATGTTTCCATGCAGTCCTACCTAGGAGCTACATCCTGCCACGTAAGAAACATCACCATTATTGTAATCGATCATCACCAAAGACCAAATTTTTGTTTGTTTTTGAAAATCTTTAAAGACCAATTGAAGAGCTCCTTTGTTCAATGGGTAGATAACAACATGCACAAATCTTCAATCTATTATCACAAATGAGGGGATGTTGATGAGAAGAATGGTGATCAATATTATGTTCTGCTACGTTAATGGAACAAATGCAATAATGTAACTCATAAAGACATGAGGTACTCCTGTTACTAGGGATAACACTTAGGTACCATAATGGTATATACCTTTTAAAAAAATCTATCAAATAAAACATTTATAAAGTAACATTGCTAGGTGGCGCACTAGGGTGACACTTTGGTGACATTGGGGTGCCAATGTCATGAGATATTGGCCAACCACAATGTCACAAGTGTACAAAAGGACAAAAAATCATAATGTCACCAAAGTGCTATCCACATTGATCCCAGGGTAACTGCACACCCTCAAACTTTCCAATTAGGCTTACTTTTATAGCTTTTTCTATTATGCGCCTCCTCAAAATCTATCTTTGCACCAGCCTTGCACCTTATTAACTTTGTTGTTGCAGCCTACAACCCGAGTGGAGTTTGTGTCCTAAGCTTTAAATTGAATTTCCTTACCGCTATGCTATGGAGTATGATATATGATTGATCTAAATTTTATATGTTAGATAATAATTAAAGTTTTAGCTCATTTAAATTTTATCGACAATTTTGATCAGTTAACACACATATACATGCATTAAAATTGAATTATATAAACAATAATTATTAATAGAAGATAAAAAGTTTACACTAAGGACATCTCATTTGATAGTTTTTAGGACATTTGATTTGTTGGGACGTGGGTTTGAGTCTTGAGATTTTACACGTATCCACGCTTAAGATAAGTCATTTTCACCACTAAACTATTAGATAATTTTTTTTTATAAAATTGGACCCCCTTAGTCAGTGTCTTGGCTACACCACTGACTCCTACTAATGTAGGGTAGAAGCTAAAACGAAAACACGGTAAAAGGCTCAAGAAAGAGAATAGGACAAACATTACAGCAACATCACTTATGTGTACCTGTGAGGCTTCATTCTTCGGTTCATTATCAACTAATACATCCAAATATTTTTTTTGAGGGAAGTACATCCAAATAATGATTAATGTAAGTTTGGGTTACATTAATCAGGCTTCATTATTGTATACATACGTATGCCAGTCCTATACATTCTTAAAAAAAACAAGTCCTATATATGGTAGCCAATGAACAATTTGTGTTAAAGATTCAGCAACCAATGTATGAAGCATAGAAAATTCTAATTTCTTCAAATTTGATTAAAATTGATTCAAACAGAAAAGCCACATTATTCACGGGATATAAGAAATCAATCTTGCAAAAAGGTTTTTTTGATGAGATATTATTGATCATGCTAGTGTTAAACTACGCTGATAAAAAATGAAAATTTAAAGAAAATATATTGTTGGGAGAGAATTGGTGAATCGTCCTTTCTAATAGTAACATTGCAATATCATCAAACATTGGCTAAATGTCCCACATTGAATGTCTGCACACGACAAACGAGAAATTATACCTATAAAACAATTGTAAAGGAATGAATTAGGCACCAAACATTCTAGTAGTAATTAGCTATTGTTCGGTTGTATGAACTTTGAAATTTTAAGTTGATTTAAATTGATGCAAATATGCCTCTGATTTTATAGTCATTTAAAGTTTCGTTCTTCAGCTTAATAATAACATGGATGATTGATTTTCTAGTCTTGCTATGATTTAACTTAATCCCCGTCCAATTGGTCAAATCCAACTACGCCTTAAAAAAACAGAACACTAAAAAAATAAATGCGATCTTGATCTGTTGCTCATATCAATTTCCAACGCAATTCAGCTCCTCACCGCCTACAATTCCTACGTTAAAACCAGGCCGTTCCCGACAACTTGGAGGCCATTTGTAACATCCGAGATGACTATAAGTATTGTCGATTGATCCTACAGACCAACACGAATCTTTTCAACATATTTTGTCCTCACTTGCACGTTTATCGAAAAACTTCTGGTAGGTCACCATCCAAAGACTACTCCAAGTCAAACACGTTTAACTGTGGAGTTCTTATGGAATGAGCTACCAAAAAGAAGAGGCATCTTGTTTATATAGGTAGTACCCATCCAACATCACTTATAGTTTTTTTTTTTTTTTTAATGGTTGAGTGAATAGTGAACACCGCTTATAGTGATAAATAATTAAGTTGTAGTTCAATATATGATCATTGGTTTGGTTCAAAGGTGACTTTTACCTATAGACAAACATAAATTTATCTACGAAAAAAAGACATTTAGTGACAGATTTTGTCGTAAGTAAATATTACTTTATATAATCCTACACTCCAACAATTATACCTTTAATACTAGCTATAAATATTTGAGGCCCCTATAAATTGTAAGCCTAGCTCCATAGAGTTCATTGCTCTTGCCCAAAGACGGACCTGTTTAAAACAAGGTAAACTTAAGAGGAATTTGATTTTGTATAGCTCGTCCGGTCGCCAAGTAAAGACCGTCACTTTCGATTGAACAAATAATTATGCTCTTTACCCAACAAAAATTACTCGCTCTCAACTGAAATGACAATTTTACTTCTACGTGAGTTAACTCACGCACCTTAAACCTTATGCGTGATTTAAGTCACTTAACAGTAACACACAAACACAAAAAACACATATTTCCAACTTCTGCTCTTGCGATTTTTTTCCCTCCAAGTGCGATTTTCATTATTCTTGCGCCATTCAAAGTCAATTTCTCCTACAATATCAAGTAAGTGTTGATTATCCTTAAAATTAACAAAAGTAGTAAAAATATAATCATACTTCATGTACTATTTTCACACAAAAAATAAGCTTCTTTTCTAAATTAACTTAACATTTTTGTTTTACACAGATTACAAACTAAACTTTGTTTGTGATGGTTTGGAGAAATACAAAATTCAATATGTCATCGGATCGTAGGTCTGTGTGTATATATAGGTAAAGGTGAAATCCCTTGAAAATTTACAAAAGAAAAGGTGAGAAATGATGTCTTTCATGAACAAATACTACACGGATTTGGATTTATGATCCTTTACATATTTTGTAATTAGTATTGGTAATCAAAAATCAAAGAAAGAAGTTTCATGAGTTATTACCTTTCTCGAGTATTTTGGAATTTTCTTTTGTAGAAGGAGAAGAAAGAATAGAAAATAACAAATAGAGAAGAGGTAATAAGAGAGGAGATAGAAGAATGAAGAAAGAACTCAGGGAAGTGAAAAGAGATAACGAAAAGGAAGAGAGAAGACGAAGTGAGAGAATGAACTCAGGGTGACTACCCTTGTCCTCAAGATTGAACTGAGGTAAGGACTTAGTGAACTCAGCAGTGTCTTTCCAACCAGCTTCTTTACTGAAACCTACTCCATTGGATCAGCGGGTGATGTCGCGTCCTTGCTTGGAGCATAACACACGGTTACCCATATTCGCCAGGGGATGTAGATTGATCCTAGTGCTGACAATCGAAGAAAAGAGCGAAGGAGCTGAGTTGAGCTTTGACATGTGAAATACCCAGTGAATCTAAAAGTATTGAAGTATGATTTCTTAAGAAAGTATCATTCCACTTTATTCCAGCATGATGATATGAGATAGATTATGCTGAGAAATCAAATGATTCATGAGATAAATATTTAACTGCTACAACTTTTGATATTAAATTATTCAATGAGGTGATATCATGTATGTAAGGTTCAAAATCTGCCCCTTCCTCCTAAGGATCCAGATCATGTGTGCATTATATGTGGATGTTTTTAAGCAATGTGCTTTCAAACGCAGATTATTCGTATTTTTTCTTGCTCTATTCATTGTATATCTTGTACTTGGTTTAGAGTTATTAATATATTTGGTCTTTCAAATAAATAGATAAGAATATCCTTAATACACGTTGGACTTAACTCAAAATTTGAGAATTAGCATAAAACCTTGATGTCATTGCAAGGGTGTGAATAACATGGTTTGAAATAAATCTAACCTGGTTTTACATTTGCCTAAAATAGTGCAAAATTTAGCTAAATTGGTAAGGTTTCCGATGACACAGTCCACCACAAGTTTGTAACCAAGTTCGATGCTTTGGCCTCAATAAAGCGTCATACAGTGCCAATGCCTTGGCCTCTTGAGGTGAAACAGATGCCTCTCTATAAAGTAGCTTTCACAAAGTTGTCATTCTGAATACACGTCCCCAAACCATAACATCATTGTAGACCGAAAATTGTTGCATCGACATTGTATTATACTGCTCCTGATCTGGTTTGATCTGAACTGCCCTCCTCACATCAGAACATATCCTACCATAGATCGCGCACTCTCCCAAGCTTTCCACAAATCCATCGCTATATTAACTGAAAAATAACATGATATATCACAAAACGTGAAGGATACCAAATATATAATTAGCATGACTCGGGAACTAGTCCAAAGATCCACAACTCCTTTGTGTAATTTGCGTCTTTGGTTGTATCAAAGGGACGTGCCAAGACATAATGAAAGGTTCAAAACAATATCGAAAAAATAAAAGGGAAACTCAAATAAACTTCTTACATAGTCACTTTCCGGAAAAAAGTCATTGAAAAGTTCAAAAATGGCATTCACAAACAGAAGGGACATCGACATTATTGTAATCACGACTTCTAATGTTTATTATAATCACAAACAAAAAGGAAAGAAAAGAAATAGTAGATAACACAATCATAATGGGCATTCAATATCATCTCATGCTAGTATTTCTATATGGACAAATAATCCTTTAATTAATATTAATTTATTGGGAGATAAATTTTACGTTACTTCAATTAAGCTTCTCTAACACTTACATTGACTGAACTGAAGAAAGGAATTTGGAAAGAAAGGAAAAGTAATACTAACATTGCCAAAACAAAAGTCCCAGATCAAGTGTTTGTACACGAGAGATAGGAATATATACATATAAAACAAGAGTCCACCATTTAAGATATCTTACAACCCAATTATAGGGGATTTTCCACAATTTTAATGATATATCACTGGTCATTGTTCGGGGTTGTTATTTTTTGAAATTATAAGTTAAGTTGATGCATTTTTAAGACTTTTCATTTCTTGTAATCTTCCGATGATAGCATCCACCGAATAATGACTATATTAAAACATAACTTAAAATTATTGCAAACAAAAACCTTTACTTCAAAGTATGAACTCTCTTTTTGTAGTATCATTTTACAAAAATCATAAAATTTAAGAAAAATTGTTGAAGTGATAAATTTTGTTGTAGTAATAAATTTGTACGTGACAATTATTAAATTTGTTAACCTTTTATATTATGCACTTTCTTAATCAAAATTGTATTTCGAGTTAAAATGTTTTGTTAATACCGTCATATCAATCATTCAATATACTTATTTACTGTCATATCAATTAATTAGGGTAAGTACTTCCTTATTATCATATCAATCCCTATAAAAAAAGTGTTATTGTTAATAGGCAAATGCTAACTTGTTCCCTCAAGAGCACATGTTAAGAAACTTATTATAGAAATATACGCATTAAAAGTCGTGCATTCAACTTCTTAAAAGTTAAAATATTATGTTTTTCAATACAAAATTGCTCTTTTTGGATTCCTTAACATGTGCCCTTAGGACACAAGTTAACATGACCCTTGTTAATATTAAAGAACTATTTTAACACTAGGAACTACTTTGACTAACACAATGCACAATCATATACTATTTTTTTTTTTTTGGACTACCAATCATATTTTGAAATTAAGAAACTATTGTGACTCTTTACACATACCAAAATGATTAAAGACAATACATTGATGAGAGAGGCATAGTTTTCCTATTAATTGGTGCAAGAATGATTAAAAATGGTGCATTTATTATCCTTTAAACTATGCATTTAATTGTTTCTGCCATTGTTTTTAATGCTCAACAAACTCTCATCTATTATTGGTGCACAATAGTAGAATCCGAAGATAGAAACCGATTTATTGCTGAATTGAAGAAAAACTTGTACAATAAATAGGGTATATATGTAAAGACAAAATTATTGTAGTTGAGAATAGCAAATGAGTTCGTGGAGTTTGTGGCATACTCTCTATGGTCACTATTATAAGCAAAACTTAATTTTTTAGATACATTGAATAATGAATGTATCCAATCTATAATAAAGACTAGATACATTGATTATTCAATGTACCTAAAAAGTGGAGTTTTGCTTATAATAGTGACCGGGGGAAGTAATCCTCATCATCGTGTATCTTTTCCAGACCACATGGTTTTTTAGGTTGGACATCAAGATTCTATACATCTTTCAAAAACAGTTTACTATACAAACACATTCATGTCACTAAATAATATTTCAAAAAATACTAGTAATCTTTCTGGTGCTTATTATAAGAATAAAAACAAAAAACATCAATACCAATGTAATTATTAATTAGTGTAACTTTTTGAATATTTTTATAAATACACCCTCAAAAAAAGTTATGAAGCATTATATACAATCACTAATATTAAAAAGACAAACATTAAATAAGGGACATAAAAGTCTTTTAAGCAATAACTACACCTTAAAAATTGTGACATTTTCTTATAATTAGGATCAAACTTCTTTTTAAAAAAATTCTTATATATAAGACCAGAGAGAGTACTCAATTTTGTAGAGGCTAATACACGTATATTATATAATGTAGTATATATAATTATACATAAATGAGCCAACCTGATATGCTTAGTACTCCCTCTGTTTTTAATTCTAAGCAAAATTGACTTTTTGGGTTCATTCAATTAATGATGTATGTGGTTCATAATATGGACCACGTACATCATTAATTGAATGAACCTAAAAAATCAATTTTGCTTATAATTAGAAACCGAAGGAGTAGGGTTTTCTATAAGCCTTAGTCTGATCTACTTAAATTAATGAGTTTTTTAAAAAGCTTGAACCTAACATATCTAATAAACGAGTTAGGTCAAGTCAGACTTTAAGTAGGGCGGACCATAGACCCCTGACGGACGATCTGACCTATTCTCACCACTAATTTGGGTTTGGGTTGATACAAGTTACAAGACTGAACCAAGTTTTGTACAACCTTGTAGCATGAAAAATGCTCTTCTCCCAACAAAAAATGTTCACTCCCAACCAAAGTTCCGAAAATAACCTTGTGTGAGTTAACTCACGTTGGGTATAACACCCACTTGAGTTAACTCACGCAGGAATATTTTCGAAACTTTGGTTGGAAGTGAGCAAAACTTATTGGGAGAAGAGCATTTTTCACTTTGGTTTGAAAAATGTGACTATTACTAATTACACTTTGTATATAAATGAATTCAAACTTATTTTTCTTCTAACATAATTTAATAGTATTGATAAGATGTGTATTTGAGAAAACACATCTAAAAATTTGTAACGAGCCTTATATGAAAAATAACATTTTAAAATTTTAAAATTATTGATACACAAATTCTAAGATACACCTACTATATTTACTTTCTAAGAAGTGAAGATTGAAACCTTGTCAGACGAAATAGGGAATGAAGTACATGGCGACAAGTTTATTTATTAGCAATAGCGGCAGAGAACCTATATTCTACACATTAGTGAGAAAAAAAAAATTAGCATTTCAAACATGAACACGAATAACGATGAGCAGCTGAAAATTGCAGTTGATGAATCAGGTGATATAGATCTTCTCTACACAGTCATTCGGAATGATCCATGTATTTTTGAGCGTATAGATTTCATACCATTTGTTGAAACTCCTTTACATATTGCTGCATCTAAGGGTCATCTCCAATTTGCCACTGAAATTATGATGTTGAAACCTTCATTCTCTTGGAAGCTAAATGTTCAAGGATTCAGCCCTATCCATCTTGCTATGCAAAATGGTCAAACAACAATGGTATCTCGCTTTGTTAACATCAATAAAGAACTTGTTAAAGTACAAGGAAGAGAAGGCATAACTCCTCTTCATTTTGCAAGTCAAATTGGTGAGGTTGATCTTTTAACAAGCTTTCTCGAGGCTTGTCCTGAATCCATTGAATACTTGACTGTAAGGTGTGAGAATGCACTGCATATTGCCGTTAAGAATGGAAAGTTCAAGGTCCTTCGAATACTTGTTCGTTGGCTCAAAACCAATTACGAGACAGGTTCAAGAGAGCTGGAAAAGAAAATACTAAATCAAAAGGATGAGGCAGGCAATACTATTTTGCATATATCAGCACTAATGAGTGAAGCACAGGTAACCTCGTTCAATGACATTAAATTATATGGCTTCTTTATATATTTTTTTGGTTGTCCCCTCAATTAGAAAATAACACAGCATGCAAAAAAAAAAAAAAAAACTTTGTAAAAAAAAAAATAAAAATGAAAAAAAAAAAAAAAAAACTTTGTAAAGTAAAGAATTAGCATGCAAAGAAAAGCATCAATTTTGATTTTTTCCGTAAAGATGAAGAAAAGTTGTAAATAAATAAAAAAATGAAATATGTTAATAAAATTATTCTTATTTAGTCATTATCATAAATGTATAGCTAAGTAAAATTTACTTGTGATTGACAGTAAAATTAAAATAAAATAATTAATAGTTGGTTGAAAATACAAAGTGGTACTTTTTTGAGGGAAACAAAGTGGTACTTGTATTGTGAAATTTTTCTTATGCAAGTATGTGACACTTAATATGGAAATATGGAATGGAGGGATTAGTTTTTTTTTTATTGAAGGAATGGTGGGATTAATCGCAACATAAATGATCTCTAATAAACCGTATTTTTTATTTATTTATAATTACTTGGTAGTACAGGCTCAGGCTCGATTGTTGGTAAAGACTAGGATAAATTTGAAGGCAAAAAACTTGGAGAACAATACCGCATTAGACATTGCAGCTACTCCAGAGATGAAGAAAATATTGTTAAGTGCTGGAGCAAAATCTGCCTCACAAGTCACTGATACGGCCACACCTGCAGATATACTAGCATCAGACATCCCAATGTTGCAAAAATGGTTAATTTTTATATCTCGCATTAACAAAAATATATCAGAGGAGCAACGTAGTACTTGGATGATAGTTGCGACTCTTGTTGCAACTGCCACCTATGAATCAATGGTGAGCCCCCCTGGTGGAGTTTATCAGGCTACTGCTAGTGCCTATAATGTTGGGAAGTCGGTATTGTCAAATCCCGATTTCCGTACATTTTGTATTATGAATATGACTTCCTTTTATATATCAATTATCGCAATATTGATTCTTACCCCAGCTGACCGGATAATAGGGAGTCTAATGCCCGTTCCAGTAGGTTTCTTTGTCTATTGCTATCTATCATCTATGGATAGTATTTCCCCTATAACTACAACATTTTACATGAATATAATCTTAGAATTTTCAATAGGATTTGCTTGCTTAACTCTTCCGGCTATGTTGGTGTACCATTGGTTGCGTGGACATCTTGGTTAAACCATAACCATTGGCTGCAATAAGAGAAACACCAATAAAGGTTGTGGAATTGTTGTGGATAGAAGATCATTAATGGTACAATCACTAATGTGATTCGCAACTCAAACCATTGTTGGCCAAATTCTCTAATAACAATATCTCGATCTCAGTTTTCAATTGTCATTGCTTTCATTGTATTCGTTCAATCATAGAATATTGTGAATCAATGTATTAAATATTTCAAGCATGTCTTGTGTTTTATTGAATGTAAGTGTATTAATTGTTGTTTGAACAAAATGAGTTAATCAATATGATGTGTGATGGTCTTTTGCAAAGATTACTGTAATTCTAAATGTCAAATATCAAGTCAATTGCTAAGGAGTTAACTAACTTGCAAGGATCCTGAGTTCAACTTTCATTGCTATTGTTGAATTTTAAAGTTATTAGATTATAGTTAGTTAGAGTGTTTGAGAAGCTTGGTTAAGAGTTAGTTAGAGTTAGTTACACAACTAAACTCTATATATAGGAACACTCATGTATCATTTCATCTATCTTTTATCAAATCTAGTTTATTCTACTATGAGTCACTATGGGTATCTCCCACATGAATACTCCTATGCTATCTTTCTTGCTGATCATTATGACCTTTATCCTTGGGATTCCATGATTACTAACAAAAGTCTATATCAAATCTGATAAAATATATTATACTCCACCGATAATCATCAATGTAAGCGGATTTGATGTAAAATATAAATAAAATGCGTTTCATTAATTAGTCTTGTGAACATATAGTCGCCTCTACAATTTTGTCGGGACACCGATTTTAGAGGATTTTCAAATTGGTTATCTATTATTATTCACAAAAATAATCTTCATGGTATAAACCACCACAATAGATAACAACATAAAGATAATCAAATTAGTGCCATCAAGCCTCCAAAAAGCAATTATATCTTAATCAACTACTAGCTCCGTCCCTAATTATAGGGCCCTTTTTGAAAAATAACGCTAATTGAGAAAATTGAAAATGGTTTAAATACCTTGGGTCCTTAGTACAAAATGACGGAGAAATAGAAGCAGATGTAAGCCATCGTATCCAAGCTAGGTGGTTGAAATGGAGAAGAGCCTCAGGGGTTTTGTGCGATAAGAAAGTACCACTTAAGTTGAAAGGAAAGTTCTATCGGACAGCAGTCAGACCGGCGTTGTTGTATGGTACGGAGTGTTGGGCGGTTAAGAGTCAACACGAGAATCAAGTAAGTGTAGCAGAGATGAGGATGTTGCGCTGGATGAGTGGTAAGGCTAGACATGATAGGATTAGGATGACACCATTAGAGAGAGAGTGGGGGTAGCACCTATAGTAGAAAAAGTTGGTAGAAAATAGGCTTAGATGGTTTGGGCATGTAGAGAGAAGACTCGTAGATGCTGTGATCAGAAGAGTAGATCAAATGGAGAAGAGTCAAGTTAAAAGATGTAGAGGAAGACCTAGGAAAACTATTAGAGAAACCATTAAAAAGGATTTAGAGGTCAATGAGTTGGATCCAAATTTGGTTTATGATAGAACATTATGGCGTCATTTGATCCATGTAGCCGACCCCACTTAGTGGAATCAGGCTTGGTTGTTGTTGTTGAGAAAATTGAAAATGGTATTAAATTTATTTGTAATTAATATTGTTTTTACAATTTTATCATTTAAGAGAGAGAATTAGTGTATATTTTTAATATAGTATTTAATGTTGATTGTAGAAAAAGATATAAAATAAATATGGGTATGTTGGTAAAGAATTAATTAATTAATATACTTGAAACTTACAAAAGCGTATTATAAAGAAAGACAAATTCTTTTTCTAGAAAATATATATATTTAAAGACGGAGGTAATATAAACCAATTCAGAATCATGAGCGCTGTGCAATCCAAAGCACCAAAGTACCAACATCAATCAATGTTAGCAAGTTAGTTAACTTGTTCTACTTTGCCCCAATCTTACTCTACGTGATTTTATTTAATGCCATTTTTGTAAAGTCACTCTCATTATATTGATTCCTCTGTCGCATTAAAAACAATAGATTTGTTTTTAATAGAGGCTATAATTAAACGAAAATTTTAAGTTACACAAAAAAATTTGAGTGTACTGGTACATCAAATCGTTAAATTAATAATTAAATAAATTTTTTTTTGAAGAAAAAGAATTATTTTCTATCATTGACAATTATAATAGTTAAATCTTATTTACCAAAAACTTCGACGAACTAAAATTTACTCTTTTTGAATTTTTATTGCTCATAAAAAATTATTTTTATGAGAAAATGTTAAAAATTTAATATGATTATTATAAACAATAAATGACTTTTTTTCTTTATAAAATGATGTTGACTAAAATATAAACATTGATAAATAACGTTTTATTTTATAACTCGATCGTTAATTTATAAATTTATGAAGTAAGAGTACCGTATACACCTTATATTTTAGGTGTACCATAGAAGTTCTCATAATTAAATGTCAAGAAATATGGTTTAGTTTATTGATGTAAAATACTCTCTTTGTACTTTAATATATTAAGGTTTCCATTTCGCCCGACTTTTTTTAGGTATAGAAGTTACTTTAAACTTCAAGTTAGAATGCCCTTATTATATTTAGGCCTAGAGAGAGTATTTTACATCAATAAACTAAACCATATTTTTTTTTGAGCAAACTAAAATGAGATTTAATATTAACCACAATGATTCACCCCGCACAAGGTGTGCAAGAGGCAAACCACGAAAAAGTATTTACTGTTGGAACAAAGGGTGTTTCACAAGTCACCTATTAAGTTTTGACAATAACAAGGTATTAAAAATCATCAATTGGTATTAATTAAAACTAAAAATCATCAATTGAAACACCAAAGAGAACACTTGTCATAAGTGAGTATTCTTCTCCTTTCTTAGAACATTACCCCAACCCAACTCCTATCGAAAAGCACTTATAGAATATGGTGATGATTTTAATTAAATGTGCAATTCATGTCGTGAGTGTTTAATTTAGAAAGGAATTTGGTGCCTTGAAATGAGAAAGAGAGTGGATACACGAGTGAAGAGTAAGGAAGGTACTGAGGAATGAAATGGTGGTACAGTGAAATTCCAAAAAGGAAAAGAATAGAAGTGGGTTATATGTCGTTGATATCCCTTGAAGTCGCTGCTTTTGGCTGCTACTGCGTTTGTAACCTTGTCGTCATTGCATCCTCTTCCTCGTACGCCACCGTCTCTTTATTTGTGCAAGTTACAGAAGTTAAAGACGACTTGGACCATATAATATGATCATGAATCATGATAAATACATATTGTATTTAAGATGATTTTGTTAAATGTAACAGTGTTTCATGTGTATCTAAGACAGCATCATCGTCATTCTCACAGACATGAGAGGTGCATTGGCCAGGTCATTGGGCAGGTATATGGAAATTAAAGGTCCTTGCCAAGGTGGAAAACTTGATTTGGCGGATGTGCCGAGATTTTCTCCCAACACGGGCAAGACAGAAAGATAGAGGAATCAATTGTCCGACTGAAAAAATTATTTGAGAAGTTAGAGATTGTGATTGAAAAGATTTCGTCACTCAAATTGGAGCAGTTGTTTGGTTCTTATCAATTTAATGCTTCCATGAAATATTGAAATGGTGGACTTGGAAAAACTTACATGAAATTGCTATAAGAAATATCATTCTATGCCATTTGCATTAGTTAAAGAAATGGTAGTATCAGTATTTAACATGCATTATAATTGAGCAATTTATCTATAAATTATAACTTTTTTTTTGTTTTTTGAGGGGATCTAGAATTATAACTAATAAATCTATTGCATAGGATAAATATTTATGCAATTAAAACTAATAATTGAGTAATATTCCTGCTGCCGTGTATATCAAGTCATAACTACATAATTTGGTTTGCTTTAGAATTGGTACTATATGCTGTAGCTCATAATATCACACAAACCATCTTAAAGATAAGAGGTATTTATCCTTGCATCAAAATAATTTCATTGTGATTTGGAAGAAGAACGAATTTGAAGCTCTTACATGATTTGATCATTTGGAGAAAGGGGAATAATGTAAGCTTCGGCTTTTCACCTTCATCTGCTTTTCTACAATTTTAACAATGGGAGATTGTGCTTAGAATCTATGTCATATAGAGAGAAGAAAAAACACCAAACTGACACAGGTTCTATGAAGGAGTATAGTATTCCTGGGAATACGATTTATGATTATGCTAGAACCACTAATACTATGAATGAAAGCTAACAAATCTACCGCAAACTAAATACTTACTTGAACATACTTTTCATGCCTCATACATTCATCGATCTAGTACATATATAGCACCAAGGTTGTGTGCTCAGGATAGAAGGAATCCAAGACTGAGGCTGGTAAAACAGAAACACAAATAACGGAAGGAAAAGGAATTATTGAATGGGGATTTGGGTGGGATTCCATTAGAGATATCCTTCTAATCCAGCACTTCTAAAGGCTAAATCAGAAGTGAATTAACTTCTGCAGAATTTGGCAGGTGCAGGGCTGTTGTATCTGGGTCACCGTGATATGGTTTCAAATGATACTTCACCTATCCGTCTGTCCGGCTTATGGAAACCATAGAAACACTTGGCAAGCTTCTGAATCGGATGCCAAAATTCAATACGAGCGCAGCAAGACAAAAACAGACGTAAAAATTCAATTTCAATGATGTTATCCGGTTAATCCTTTTGACTCTCTAATTCATGAAAAAAAGTCTAATTAAAATTGTTTAACTATCCATTAACTTTAAAAATCCAAACAAAAATGTCAATAAAATTAAAAAGAAGGAAAAATATTTAACCATTCATTATCTATATAGACATAGGCTAAAATTTCGAAAAATGCTTCATATCATGGACTAACCTTTAAGTAAGCCTGACTGGTCGTTTTTGTTCTTTTAAGGTTTATGTGGCCCTAACATGTCTTGAAATTTTATTTGCAGTTTATGCAACATTTTTATTGTATTATAAGCCTTCAGTTTAGATCCTTACTGCGAAAAAGCAATACATTAATGGTGATTCATATTGCTGAGATATAATATACCTCAGTGAAACGATACCTTGGAAAAATCAAAAGCTCAATCAGCACGAACAGGCATGGGTAAACATGAATCATGTTACCAGCAATGGAGAAGCAGATGAAATCTCAGCAAGATCACTGTGAATGCAGAATGAATTAAGAAAATACTCATGATATTACAAATCCTAAGGTAAGAGTACGAAACCTACTCGTTTTGCTTTCAAAATAAATATTACTAACATGAATTATAAGCAAAGAGCTCAGATAAAGACCATAAACAAAGTCTGACATGAATCATCACATGCAAGGGGTATGTAAAGGAAAAGTTTCTAGAAGAAAAATGTTGCTCTTCTCTTAAAGCCACACCAAACGAAGCTTGCAGCAGAGATATGAAATGCCAATCGAATAACATTAGAAGATAACAGGTCTTCATCTTCACATTAAAAACATTTTGTATATGTAAATTAAGTTCAAAATTTAAACTCATGCAAACATGTTCGTTCATATAATCCTCTCTTTCTCTGAAATTCCATTGAATTATTAGTACATATTTTATCCGTATCCAATTGTCACACACATACATTTAATTAAACTCTACACTTCTACAGCTTCATCTGTCCTCTCCACACTCTAAAATTTATGGATTGGTACACACTTCTACTCTTCGAATTACCGCAAAAGATATGAATTTCTACCAACAAAGGCCTACGACAGAGGACCGAGACACACTTAAATATTTTAAAATAAGGATGGAAAGTTGAATGAATCATCTTACTAGAGAGAACAAGTGAGACACCTATCCCTATATATAGTAACTATTTGAACCAAAATTTCCTGATTTATATATGAATATTTTGACAATTCATATGAATTGCTTTAAATTTGCATCGGGGACTCATAGTTGATAGTAGAACATATAAGTATCTAGTTTTTAGTGTGATGGCATTGTTAATCACTTTAGGAATTGCCCACACAACTCACTCCATCACCCAAATGGTCAAAGTGTATGAAATAAATGTGTGTGAGAGAGATAATCCTTCCTGCAGCTTGTTGGATTTGGAATTCCTTTAGATATTGAAGCTTCTTCTTCTCTTGTAACCTTCCCATGAGACTTTGGTTTTTCTCTTCAGGCAAAACAAGTCCCACATCGAGTATATGTTAAAACAGGCATGAAGGTTTCCCTATAAAATAAGAGTGTATATCACTTTCAAACTCATTGTTGGGGTCCCAATCTCATACAGTTGATATTCCCAACATTTGACTTGACTGTTTTATAACGGTCATCGTTGGGGTTGTTGTTATGGATTACACGTGATTGCATTTTGTAAATGCTTGTATTGTAATATGAGACATCCATCCCAATAATGACTGTATATAATTAAACCAATTTAAAATTTCAAACCTTCATTATTGAGAAGAAATTACTCTAGGGGTTCTAATTTTTTTGGCTAAATTAAATATTTGTTCCCTTAAATTATTTGTGAATTTTATTTTGGTTTTTAATCGATAAAAGTTCCGTTTTGGTCTCTTATATATGTTTTTGTGGATCAATTTAGTTTTATTTTTTAATCAATAAAAGTTCCGTTTTGGTCTCTTATAAATGTTTTCGTGGATCAATTTAGTCTTATTTTTTAACAAAATTGTAGGTGGTCTCGTAAATTTATTTAATTTTAAACCTTTGATCGTTTTAAAGGGTTGAAATAGGAAATAATACCCAAGATTCATCGTCACCTTCTCTATCAAATAAAAAAAATAAACCAAAAAGGGTTTCTTATTCACTTTTGAGAGCTTGTATTGCCTAATAAAAACTAGATTGAAGGGTTGTAGTATATTTTTGCTACTATCTATTTTGAGCAAGTACATTTATTTTTTATTCAAATTCTAAATTGAGAATTAAAATGTGTACATTTAAATTAATCAATTTAATTTACTAAAAAAAATGTCAATTATTCAATTTCTTCATCAGTATAATCTACTATATCGAAAACTTAAAAGTGATTTTTTGTTTTTGTTTTAGGAAGTTAAAAGTGATGTTTTCATATTCAATATATTTAGCCCTTTTATTGATCATCACTGCTTCAAAACATTAACCCTCCTAGAAATATATGTACAAATGTTGTCCAGACATTGAGCACCAACGCGTGTCAGACATTAAGACACGCTTGGTGTTTGAGGTGTTTGTACTTCGAAGGCACATAGTCCTAAAATGATAAAACTGAGACATACCGGAATGGTAGTTAACATGCTTAGACTCGATAGATTTTGACTCAACATATTTTGAATTAGTCCATAAGTGTAGATTTTTTTTTCTCTAACGAAAATCAAGTGATTCTTTAGTTGATGCGAAAAGGATCTAAGAAGTTAGAGATTGTAATATAATTGGTTCCTTCAATATCGTTTCAAGAGAGTGAGGGAGTGTTCACAATTTCCTTCCTTAATTTTGGAGTGAGTCTAGTGTAGTGTTGGGCTTCAATTCCGAAGAAGCTTTCATTAGGTTTCTTAGAGACAACAGTAACTAAATTCCCCATCATCTATGCAAAACCATCACAATAGTCATAATTGATACAAAATAAAAAATGGAATTTATTAAGTCCGATCTAAAATTCTCATTTAATAAAAACCTTAACGTTAATATCCGATGGCTGCAACAATTATGATTCACATGAAAAAACTAACCTTACAATCTATAAATCAACAATTTCAAAGGGAACCTTTCTTATATAACATCTATGGCTCAACTCAACCTAATCAAGTACTATTTACTATTTACAACAACAACTAATCAATTTATCTAAAGAAGCATTGAAACATTCATAATGTATGTAACCTTTGGTTTAGGTTCAATATGGAAGTATGTTTTCAGTAGAATTTCTACATAAAACTGCAGGTAGAAATGAACCATCTTCCAATTCCAACCATGGATAATATTGTTTCATCTTTCAACCACATTGAAGAAATAAAGTTCTTGTCAAAAAATAAAATAATGAAACTCAAACGCTACAACGCTATAATAAGGAACCATGAAACCCTCCCTCATCATGTTTCATATTTCAGTGCATATTAGTTACACTCTTATATAATAAAGTCATAATGAACATACTGTGAAGAAGAAGCAGCTCAGAACCTTCAAATTTCAAAGGAGTGTAGAAGCATTCATCAAGTTATAGATCTCAATATTCTCAAATGAGTGTATCTTCTTCCCTCTTGCAAATTGAGGACCATGTCCAATGAAAATATTCATGATCATGGAGAAAAACTCATCTTCATAACCATGCATGAGTTCCACTAAACTCTTTCTTACTAGTCCTACTCTGCTCCATCTTATATAACCATCATGAACCCTCAACTTGTTCTCATTTTCAACTTTTCCTAAACTCAAGACTTCATTCATCTTAGCCACAATATCATCCGGCGAATAATAACTCAGCGGCCAAAGTAACGGAGAATACGAATAACCCAAGCTTTTGATAACAAGTACCAACCATAATAATAGTAATATCCTAAAAAAAACTAACCCTTCTGTGTTGAGCATTTTCTACTTAATCCATTTTTGATTCACATTTACCATTCTAAACAAATAAGAATTGGAGAGAAATTTGGGTAGCTAAGCTGAATGATTTTGATGCTCACAGTTAGAACAAAGATTTGATTAATGTGATGATTTTAAAGCTGAACAAATAATCAACTTACCCATCCCTTCTTCAAAATCAATGTAGATAAGATGTTGCATGTGTGAGTGAGTGTTCACTGACTGATTCCTTCCTTAATTTTGGAGTGAGTATTGTATAGTGTTGCGCTTTAATTCCGAAGAAGCTTTCATCAAGTTTCATAAAGATATAGTAACTAAATTTGATAACTATACATATTTGGTTATGCGATGATAAAACTTGATTTTGTGTGACATGATTTGTTAAATTTTGATATCGTGATTTATGTTTTGATGCTTAGTTGATTTATAAATTTGTGTGTAAAAATTAATTCAAGAGTTAAAATCAATTCGACTCAAAAATTAACCAAACATCTTGAGGCAATTCTACACATCCAAAATTTAGAAGTGAACTCAAATATACACTTCAAAACTAAATTGTTATTTATCAACATATGTTCAACCAATTCATTCAAAGATAATATAACACCAGATAGAAAATCCTACAAATGTTCGACCAATTGATGCAAAGATAACACCAAATAGATTTAATTTTGAAATGATTTACGTCGATGCATTTTTTAATGCCTCTCATTTTTTGAAGTAGTTGTAAAAAAGTTAATTGTGGAGTCAATATGTACAAAGTTATGTATAACTATATACATAACATTCTACAGTCTACAATTTTTCGCAAAATTTTGCTGCTAAATTGCCCACACACCGAGCATGTCACTGTACCAATACCTTCCAATATTAGTCAGCTATAAACCTACAATAATGAAACGAGACAAGGTTGAAATTAACGAACCTTAATGTCAGCAGCACATGTGGTTTGGTTGTTGGACTTTGTACTTTTGTAGTAATTGAAATTGATGCACATTGATATCATTGAGTTTTGAAGTCATTTTCTAAATGACTGAAAAAACACTTTGACATGAATTCTGAAATCTTTGGATTTCATTTCTAGAGCAAGAGAATTGATATATACTTAATTATACCTTCATCCCTTGTAATAGGTCCAACAAGTACTAAATTCTTCTAATTGCCATATCCATTAAAAAAAATCCTGTGACAAACAATAATACTTCTTTTAAATTATGTAAGATAAATTGTGGACCAAAGCACATATTTCATGAGGTTTGAAGCAATTTGCAGGATACATTCAAAGCACGTATGACCAACATAATAATATATTGGTTGATGAAGAATCCAATATAATTTCTGGGTTGCGCTTACTTATGTTCTAAGACACTTGGTAAAGAAATCAAAATTAGAAATTTTACATTAAAAATTATATAATATTTTAACTTTTAAAAAAAATTAAATGTATGACTTTTAAAACAAATATCATATATTGAGTTACTTAACATGTTCTTTGAAGCCGACATATGTTAACATTTGTCTCTTATTTTACAACTATTCTTCTTAGTCGTGTGTAATAAATTTTCGATTTTCGATATAAGATGCTTACCATATGAGGGTTTTCTTAAAGCTGAAGGACTATTATACAATGTAATTTGAGATATAGTTTCTTAACTTTGTATCATTTTACAAATATCATTTTTTTTGTTAACCTCTCCTATTTTTAAGGGAAGAAGACTCTGGTAATTTGAAGTTCAGCCATGAGCTGTTCTATTTAGGAATTGAACTCACGTTCTCCCAAAAAATTTATTCTTTAGTGTAGCTATTTAATCATTCGAGATCAATTGCAAGGTTTTCTACAAGTATCATTGTTCGATCATATTTGCGTGATTGCTGCAAATTATAAACAAAAAAATTTCGTAGAGAGCTTCAATTAAACGGTGGGTGTATTCATTAGAGATAAGATTTTAAAGGCATTGCAAATTCCAACTCTTTAAAAAATTTCAAAAAACCAAATGTCGACTTCCATAGGTATTTCTTAACTTTAGAAAACCACAGTATAGTGTATTTGATGAAACTCTGTCTCATTGATTTCATTCATTTTTTGATTGATCACAAAAGATATGTTATATTGTATATTTAGTGTAGATAGAAAATACATGAGTAACAATTTTGCAACCTAATTGTCAACACAGTTCAATTGAGCAGTTAATACTTAATACTTTCAATAAAATCAACAATGATAACACAAAATCACGACATGAGATGGCACTATTAATTGACTATTTAACATCAATATGCCTTGTTTCCTGCCAAACGGTTTGCAATCAAAGCATTACACGCTTGTGATGGAGATACCAAATCGATAACTATTCATATACCTTTGTTAACATCAATTTCTCCGGTGAGCATTTTGACCACAGAAGACATGGTTGGCCTCCTCTTACAATTTCCATCAGTACAGAGAAGGGCAATCTTAAGAATTTTATAAGCCTCTTCACCATCGAAAAACCCATTTAGAGACAAATCTACCAACTTGAATAGCTCCTTTTTCTTATAAAGTTCTCGTGTCTGTAATAAGAACATTAACTTACATAAGCAATACGATGAACTATGTTTTGGTATTGCAGTCCACTGGTTCACAATCAAAGTGAAATTAGTAATAAAATACAAATAAGACACACATACTTGTCGTATAAGATAGGCGTTAGATCTCCCTCCGACTATTTCTATAAGGATGACCCCAAAACTGTAAACATCTGCTTTACATGTCATTTGTCCCATTGTGGCATACTCTGGTGCAACATGACCATCATGACAGTTGAAATAAAACACATAGCATTATTTACAAAGCAACTAATAAATGCTGTCAAATTTTGTTCATGTTACATACCTGATGTAATAAGGGCGGTCTCCTCGAATAAGTCTTCCAAGACCGAAATTTGAAATCACAGGTGTAAGGTCTTTGTCAAGTAGAATATTGTTGCTTGTTAGCTCGCTGTGAATATTGTTTGGTCTTTCTTGCTCATGAAGAAAGGCAAGTCCATGTGCAACTCCAATACATATCCTACATCGTGTTCGCCAATCAAAGTAGATATTACATTGACCTCCACCTGCAATATGCATGTAGTATAACAAGTATATTAAATCCTGATGAAATGGAAAGTCCCATTGTTTTCAAATTCCACCAGAATTATTATTTTTAATACTAATAGTAATTTAGTTTATTTCCTAATATTATTACATAGTACTTCAATTCAAGTATTGAATTAAGGAGTTTGTAACAAAAAGAACTAATGACTACTCTAAAGAACTATGCATTAAAAGTGTCATAAAAAATCTTTACATACATCCAATAATATATACCATGCCAATAAATATAAAATAAAACTTTACCAAAAAACTATAGTGCATTTACCTAGAAGGGTTTTTGTAAGGCTCTTGTTCTCAAGGTATCTGTAGACCAAAATTCGGTGATCTCCTTCTGCACAGTAACCATATAGTTCAACCAAATTTTCATGTTTTATTTCGAAAATAGCATTAACATCGGTCAAGAATTCATTCAACCCCTCTCTTGTTGGAACTAAAAAAGCTTTTAGAGCCATTAAGTTCCCACCTTTTAGAACTCCCTATTCATAAGAATAATCAATATTGTTAAGGTTCCATTAATGAAGCAAGGAACGGAAAAAGAAAAGATCAAAACAAATTAAATGATCTAGTGATTAAAGAAATAGATAAAAGTTGTTTGGTTGGTTACCTTATAAACAGAACCAAAATTACCACCCCCGATATGATTAGCAGAACTGAAATTGTTAAGAGGCTCTTTTTAGTTCTTCGTAGGTATAAACTTTTATCTGAGTGCTTAAAAGTCCTGTTAATTAACAAGTAAATTCAATTAAAATCAATCAAGAAATATAAACAGGTATTTGTTTAATCATTCATCATATCATAAGTATCTGAACCAAATAATGCAACCATATTACTAAAAATGAATCAAATGTAGATAGGTTACCTTCAAGAATTTCAGGATTACGGCTGACATCAGAAGATGATTTCTTACCAAATAAGAAATTAAACCAAGACATGACAGTATGATGAGTAGAAAATTAGAATTTGATGTGGGAGATCAACGGTCCCCCCGAGCTTCCCTCACAACCCAACATAAGTAAGTTATCAACCTTGAAATAGTTGTTCAAGGCTTCCCAGCAACCTTGCATTTACTCTTGATGTTTTTATGCACCAAACCAAACTACCAAATGCATTTACTTATGATGATGAAAGATTCCCTGATGAAAAAAAGGACATTTGCATGATAGTGAGGGGTTGGCCTGTGAAAATGCATGTCGTTTGTGACTGGTTCATGGTCAAGTGAAAAAATTGAATTTAGTGTTGAATAATTGACTGGCTGATTGTGAAAGAGTACAGTTCACGGGCTAGTTTAATTTAATTAGTTTTGCATATTTATATCAAACTAGTTAGATTTTATTTCATAGCAATTTTGGTAATACTATACTTAGGGGTGGGTAAAAATAACCATGAACCGAACCAAACCGAATTGAAATTACCCGAATCAATTAAGTGGTTCGCGAACGGCTTAAATGTTATGTTGGGGATGAGCAACTCATTTGATGTAGAGTCAGGTGCATATAATTGACCACATAAATAGGTCATAGATATAATTAAGTGATTCCTACTCAAGTATGGAATTCCCACTGTTCCCTTTTTTTTCACCCTTCTTAAACCTTTCCATCTCATTGTATTTCACTTCAAGTCACCAAATTTCACTCATAAATCACTATTGAATATTCAAACTAGCCATTTCTGTATATGTCAAAACTCATCACTCATATTATTGATGAGAATATTACCGAGAAGAGTTAAAGGACCACATGTTTATTTAATTGAGAGTTATAATTGAGAAATAAGAAGGGAAGAGTCAAATCTACTGAGAGCTAAACAAATATGCTTTTTATGGATTAAATTATGGAGTAAAAGTAAGTTAATCATTCAAAACATAGACAGAGAAAATAAAATGGGTGAAAATGTGAAGAGAAAAATGGTCCTAAAAAAACCAACATTCTTCACACACAAGTGATTCCATGCAAGTCTCTAGAATTGTCTATCAAAACACAATATAGGCCTATCCATGAAAGTATATCCCGGTCTCCATTCTTCGCTAAATCGATGTCACACTCAGCTGCTCTTCAAAATGTTTCCTTGTGAGTCAATGGAAATTACCTTACAGAGCCTTCACATTTCAAGATCTTAAATGGCCCAACAACGTATCATGCTCCATGTACTTTGATATGGCTTGATTTCTTTTCAAGAATAACTCAATATTTGCTTCAATTCTTCCAATATTTGCTCCTTGTCCAATTTACTAATTATAATCTTTGGCATTAAAAGTGAGTGTGGCATTCCATCCTAATTCTGCTAAACACTTAGATGTGACAAACACTCTTATCTTGTTCCTTTTTAATATTCTTTTACTCTGTATTCTATTGAATAATGCTGCCAAGTGGTTTAATAGTTGGAAGAATCTTAGACATATATAGGAAAAATGGTACAAAGCAACTCAAGCATTGTGTTGGACGGTGTAAATGAAATTGTAGGTTTTAGTAGCACAGCTTTGTAGCACCTTATGTGGTCCATATCAAACTTATCTTCTAATCTAATTTCAAATTCAAAGAAACTACATTTGGATTTTAGGAAAAACGTGTGAACATAGTGATTTTTAACTTTTTTTTCCCTATTATTATACGTGCTTATTAAATCAATCAATATTGTAACTAAATTTTTAACAACACCATTTTTTAATATTCTATCACTAAATTAGATTCAAGGAGCTAAAATCACTATGTTAAAGAATTCGGTCTTTGTTATAACTCACATGCATGTTAAGCACAATGGATTGTATGATAGTGTGCAACGTTTATCTCATGTTCTTTATCTCTTTAAATTTATATATCCTTGCTATAATATATGGAAACATTTCAATAGAAATTTATGTGTAATTAAAAAAAAAAATATGTTTAATGGTTTTAACACACCTTAGCTCTCTTTTTTATTCAAATAAACAACACACCTTTGCTCTTTTATTCTTTTTTTATCCACCAATTGTAGGAAACCTATTTGCTGAGGTTCTGTGAATTGGTTTTGTGGTCCCAAACGAAAAATACCTTTACCAAAAATCTAAATGTACTTCTTCAAACCAAACTAATATTTTTACCAAATTGACATATTATTAACTGATAATTAGCTCGGATTGTTGAAAAAAAAAATGAAGAACTGAACCAATCGATTATGAGCACTATTTATCGTGCTATTTTTGCTAGTCTTTGAAATATCAAACAATAGAGACATAGTCATTTATACCAGAATTGTGGTTATCAAATCAAAGTTCAACCCTCTGTCATTTATTGGTAAAAAAAATAGAGACAAAGAAGAAGAGAGAGTAAAAACACAATATAAGTATAAAAAAGTGTTTAAAAATTATTTTAATATAATCACACAAATATCATTTCGTCTTAATTTTTATTTCTCAATCTTTGGTGGATTGTAGGGTGACACACACATAGGCACACACTATCTTTGAATTTAAACAGAACCATTAACCTACATTTCTATTATAAATAAAGGGGAGAAATACATTAATTTCTTCATCTTCATCAAAAAGCCTTAACCCTAAAAAATAACACTTGTTCTGATACACACTTGGTCTGTGGGGATTTAGCTTGGTTTTGGTGCTAACTTTGGGTTTAGAGGTGTTGTTTTTATTCGTGTTGATGGTAGCCTTCGATTGACTCGTGTTTTCATTGGTGTTTAAAAAATAGTGCAATGGATAATCTTGATCGAAAGGTATTCATCTATGAAAAGATAGCGCAATGGACTTGATAAACACGATCGTGGGCAGGCTAGCAAAAAATGACCTTTATGTCTGTCATAATAAATATCAAATTTCAAAATTTTCAATAATACCAAAATTCAAAATGTGAAACATCAATGTTCCACAACTCTAATGTATCATTTATGTCTTTCATTTTATCAAATGGACGTGGCATTTCGATAAACCGTCAGAACATAATGAAGAGTTCAAATCAACAAGGAAAAAAGAAAAGAAAATATGCAAAATATGGGAAAGAGTTTGGAGAAAATAGAAACAGTAATAATGAAGAGTTCAAAATATGCAAAAATTAACTGAAACAGTAATAATAGAAAATAACAGTATTAAAATAAAGATGACATCAAGAAAAGAGAAAAAAAAAGCATAAATTATGAAAGTGGTGTTATTCCTCAGAAACCTTTATCTCTATATCTTTCAAGATGTCAAATAACATCGAATGTACAAGGAACACTTTCCATTCTTTATTTCCCAATCTTGTTGCTCTTGACCTTTTTGCTTGACAAGACATATTTAGCAATGGCTGCTTTTGTTTTCACATGGCTGTGGTGTTTTGTTTTGTGTATAATCACATTAATTATCCAACCATTCCACACCACACAAAGCTCTCCCTTTTTCTGCAAACACACACATTATCTTTGGATTCCTACATTTCTATTATAATTACATTATTTTCTTCATCAAAAAGCTTTAGCTCAAAAATTACACTTTGTTCTGATACACACTTGTTTCAAAAGGCGACTCTTGTGTTTTTGTTTTGTTGATATTTATCAGTAATTAGTGTTTTATTTCATTATTTGTCTTTCTCTAGCTCTAATTAAGAAAGATAACTTTCTTTTTTAGGCATATAGTGTGTGTATGGATTTAATTCAGGTTCTTCGTTCTAAGTTTTGAAACTTTATGTCATATGTAGGTGTTAAATATTTGAAAAAAATTCTCCAACCAGGGATGGATATTATTTTTAAAAAAATTCTCCTGCTTCTGAAAAGTCCCCCAGATCCATTTTTCTTAACTAGCTTTACCCTACTCCGGAATTCAGATGGAAATTTTTAAAATTTTACAATCTGAACGACTAGTTTAGCCACGGTTGGATCGTGACAGAATAGATTTTTCAAAACAAAAGAACTGAAGTTAACATTTCCATCGGATTGACCAATCCAAATGTGTAAATAGTCATGTAAAAAATGTTGAAAATTGCATTTTATACCTCCTAATTGTACAATCCAAAGGTGTAAATAGGACATGATATTAATATGTTTCATAATTTATACAGAAAAAAATATTACTTCATAGTTATTTGACTTGTTATGTGCGTCTGAAAATGACCTTTGTTACTACTGCATGTGTAGGAAATATATTCTTGACTCGTTTAAGTTCGACACATGGATGGAGAAATTTAGAGAAATTGAATAACATTTCATTTGTTAGGTGTTGTACCGTAAGAGATAAATGAATGAATGGTAAAATTGTTAGAACAATCATTGTGTTCTATGCGCAACGAAAGTGCTTATTAAAAATAAGCTGTTTTGAGCAAGATGAATAACTAACAGAAAAATAAAGAATTGAAACGAGAGAAATAATGAATGGAAATTTTTTATTGATTCACACAACTACATATTTACAACACAAGAGAGTGTATATATACAACTAGATGTTGTAACAAACTCCTCTAACTAACTACATCAGAATCTGCACATCAGAGTCTGTCTTCAGAAGCTTCACTTCAGATGCACCACTTCAAGAGCTCCACTTCAGAAGCACCACTTCAGGAGCTCCACTTCAGAAGCACTACTTCAGAAACATTCTTCAGAAGCGCTCTTCAGTTATTGATTACTTATTCTAATACTTCCCCTTAATCATAACTGCTGAATATTAAAGACACTTAAATTCTTTCTCAGAAACTCAAATCTGTCAAGTTTTATTGCTTTTGTAAAACTATCTGCAAGTTGCAGCTCTGTGGGACAATAGTGCAGCTCAATCATTCCATTAGTCACCTGCTCTCTAATGAAATGGAATCTTGTGTCAATGTGTTTGCTTCTTCCATGTGAGACTGGATTCTTCGCAAGACTTATGGTTGATTTGTTGTCAATCTTTAGTGTTAGAGGCTTCATCACTTCACACTTAAGTTCCTTCATCACTGACTCCAGCCATAGTGCTTGACACGTAGCAAATGTTCCTGCAATGTATTCTGCTTCACATGATGAGAGTGCAGTGACTGGTTGCTTCTTAGTGCACCATGAAATTGCAGCATCATTGAATTTGAATACAT
>Ga0228710_1001678_pt1 | contig 33768 bp, 20 predicted proteins | sample MedpolnodulmetaG_FD_177995 | JGI IMG/M metagenome (GOLD analysis project Ga0228710, IMG submission 177995) | Root nodule microbial communities from Medicago polymorpha collected in Santa Monica, California, United States - pink nodules | ecosystem: Host-associated > Plants > Roots > Nodule... | reverse complement strand
ACAATAGGCTTGGTTGTTGATTTTTGTGATGTAAACAATTGATACACTATCCTTTGATTAATGGTTAAATTTATATATTTAGTTTCTGCATGTTTTGGTATAATTTTGTGATTTTATTCTTTCCGTGTTGATTTCAATTCCTGAAAATTTATGTTTGATATATAAATGTCAATGCTTTTCTAGGCTGCTGAAATGAGAAATGTCAACGAGAACAGACCTGCAGCTGCTGATGAGGAAGATATGGATCCAACGGTATGACTCCCCTTTTTTCACCGCATTGTTTCCATCATGTTATTTCTTCTATAGAATGTTTGATGAACTGTTTTTTGTTACTTGGGTTGTTTAACTGCAGCAATACTTGGAGAACAGGCTTAAGTATCTTGCGACTGAAAAGGAAGAAGGGAGAAACCCATATCCACACAAATTCTCTGCCACTATTACTATTAGACAATATATCAAGGAATATGAAGGTTTAAGTGATGGGCAACATCTTGACGATGTTTCTGTGTCTTTGACTGGTAATCACGAGTTTATTTGTTGATGTTTTTGTTTTTGAATTTAGTGGTTGCTTGTGTTGATATATTTGCTGTTTCTAATATGTTTTCTGTATTTCAGGCAAAATCATGCACAAACGTTCCTCTGGTGCAAAGCTTGTCTTTTATGACCTTCATGATGATGGTTTCAAGGTTCAGGTTATGGCCGATGCGAGGTACCCATTGTTGTTTCCTTCAATTTTACATATGTAGAAATGATGCCGGTACAAAATATTGTATTGTATTAAGTTATTAGACCTTCATTGCTATGTGTTTGCTTTTTGAAAGAGCCCAAAATTTAAGCTTAAAAAAGTGATTTTATGATGTGGCTTTTTTTAAAGAATTTTTTCACAATTACATGTAAGCTTATGAGAAAAGGTCGAACAGTTTTTCCCCATTTTTTTTACATATTATGTATTTCTTGAAACAGATCTCTTATAAAATATATTTTCATTAAGCTTGAAACAGATCCGTTATAAAATATATTTTCATCAAGAATATGCAGAAACAAACAAGCTCTTAATTTTAAGATGGGTCTTATTGATTGTGAAATAACAGCGTTCTTTTTAGATTTGACTCCTGTTACCTTGGTGTCTGGCTAACATAGAAGAATTGGTTTGGCTTTTTCAAATTTTCAAGATGTTTTGTCATTTTAGTTCCTTCTTGAATGTATTTTTTTTCTTCTTATTTTAGATCCTACATTTTTTTTTTAATTCTTTCATGTATAATTTAGCACGACCGAAACAACTAATGTATCTCTTATGCAGTAAATCGGACTTAAATGAGGCTGGGTTTGACAAAGTCCATTCTAATGTGAAGCGTGGTGATATTGTTGGCATCACAGGGTTTCCAGGTTTGTGGTGCTATATACTTCCAGGACTCTTATTATTTTGTTTAACTTCGTCTTTCTTCCATATGAAGTCTGTAATTCTTTGACATAACAATAAATAAATATTTTTTTTATTTTGTAAATGTATTAACTCTTTGGAAATAGGAGTAAATTAAGTGAAGTCCTATTAGGATAATTTGCATAGTATTAAACTATTCTATCTTCAGACTGGGAACATGCCTCATTACCATTCACGAGACAATTGCTAACCATTTTAAGCAGACAAATCACTTCAAAGTTCACACAGTTGCAAAAATTGGAGGCCGTATTAGTTGCAGTTACATTTATTTAAATCCTACTAATTGGGCCAATATTTTTCTATTTGATGTATACTTGGATGTAGTCTATTATATAGCACTGCATTCTGAATTATAATATTGTTTTTAAGGTTTTCCTTGTTTAATTGCACAGGCAAAAGCAGGAAGGGAGAGCTTAGTATTTTCCCCAAAACTTTTGTGGTGCTGTCACATTGTCTGCATATGATGCCTAGGCAAAAATCTGCTGCTGCTGCTGCTGATAATGCATGGGTGCCAGGAAATACCAGGAATCCCGAAGCATACACTCTGAAAGACCAGGTATAATAGCATGAATTGCCGTCTGATAGATGCTTTCACTGCTTTAAGTCTGCTGTATACTATCTTAGAGGGTTATAATGAGGTGGATACTATCTTATTAAATGTTGGTTTGCAATTTACCTTCCCCCTATGGTGGATAACGTTTAGATTAGGGAATGAATTGAGATATATGTTTGTTTGTTATTATTCACTTTTTCTTGTGTGCGTTGTATTTTTCTTTTTCAAATGTATAGTTGGTACTTGATGTCATTATGTGCATTTTTTTTACCTTGGATTCTTTATAGTCAGTGTGCTACCTGGCTTTTGTTATATACTCCCTCCGTCCCTATATGTAAGCTCCCTTTGGTTTTTTCACATTTCTTAAGATAAGTTGTTAGTGTAATTAATGTGTCTATTTTGTGTGTTAATATTACCAAATTATCCTTTGTTTGTATGTGTATTAAATTTTACTTTTCATATTTCAAGATAAGTTAGTAGTATTAATTAAGGGTATGTTTAGGAAAAAAATAATAAATACATCTAGTAATTTGAAAAGGGGTTTACATTTAGGGACAAAAATAAAGTCAAATGGGTGCTTAGATATAGGGACGGAGGGAGTATTTAATTTATTTATATTTTATGGTTTAGTTTTGTGAATTTAGGTAGCTGCATCTTGTCAGGTACTTGGTGAAGGATTGATTAAATTGAGTTCTTTGAATCATTTATTTGCTTGCAGCTTTCTAACTGCGTTGCCAAAATGAAAAATTATTACATAGGCTTGCAGTGCTCATACAATCTTTTTGCAAATTAATTTTAACTCAAAATGAAACTAATATATTTAAACTCGAGGCTAATGTGAATCATACTGTTAAGCAAGTGCGAATTGATATCAAATGACATTTTATCATGGGCCTGTATTGCAATTCTGAAGCTTGCATCTTTATTTTTATGTTCATTTTTCGTGTATTGAAAGATAAGGTGGAACTGTCTCCAGCATTATTCTGCCAAGTATAATATACATGTTTTGATAAATCTTTCTCTGTAGATGCTGAACAAAAAGTTTTCTTTTGCATTATCAATTGTTTTCTTTCTATAAAAATATACATTTTATTTCAGGTACTGATAATAATTTGATTTATTCAATAAATTATCTTCTCTTATTATTTTTTGGCTCAATTATCTTTTCTTATAGGAAACTAGATATCGGTTACGCCATTTGGATTTGATGCTTAATACAGAGGTTCGAGAAATATTCCGGACTAGGTCTAAAATCATTTCTTATGTTAGGAGTTTTCTGGACAAGCTTGATTTCTTGGAGGTTTGTTCTGTACCTTGAGTATCCTTATGTTGGATCCCTGTGATTTCTTTCCTTCCATTCATATACCTACTTTTCCATCACTCTCAGGTTGAAACACCTATGATGAACATGATTGCTGGCGGTGCTGCTGCTCGGCCATTTGTAACTCATCATAATGACCTTAACATGAGATTATTCATGAGAATTGCTCCAGAACTCTATCTCAAGAAGTTGGTTGTCGGTGGTCTGAACCGTGTTTATGAAATTGGTAAACAATTTAGGAATGAGGGCATCGATTTGACTCATAATCCTGAATTTACTACCTGTGAGTTCTATATGGCTTACCAGGACTACTATGACTTAATGGAGATAACAGAGAACATGTTGAGCGGTGAGCATTTACTAGGTCTTTAATTGTCACGATATTTCTCTTTCATGTATTTTTATTTTAATGTCAAGTCATTAATTTCGAGTTGAAACCATTGAATAGGTATGGTGTATGAACTTACAAAAGGCAGCTATAAAATCAAGTATCATGCAGATGGTCTTGACAAGGATCCTATTGAAATCGACTTTACTCCACCATTCAGGTGTGTTGTGTGCATCATTTGTCACTGATGGTCATTAACATTCTATTATCATTTTGAAATATTGATTTGGATTGTTTATTGTTACAGAAGGATTGACATGATAGAAGGACTAGAGGAGATGGCAGGCCTCAATATTCCCAAAGACTTGACGAGTGCTGAAGCTAATCAATATCTAAAGGATGCCTGCTTGAAGTACGAAATCAAATGTCCCCCTCCTGAAACAACTGCACGTTTGTTGGATAAGGTAATATCATTTCCACTTTCTTTTCGCTTTTTTTGGGTATAATGTGACTTTTTTTATTAGTTACCGTTTTATGTAAAACTTGATTATAAATTATTTTTCTCTGTTACAATGGCACAATTTTTTTGGGCTGTTTATCAATGTCATTTTCTATGTTATTCATATTCTGGAGTTTTAGGTATATGGTTAAGATATTTAACATATAAGACCAGGATAAGATTTCAGCATTAGTTTTCTGTGTTATGTTTGGTAGGATGAAATAGTTATCGATGAGAGGACAAAACTGTAAACATTTGTCTTTGTAAATGAACAACTAGTATTGCAGTTTGTAACTTTGTTTTCCAGTTAAGAGCTCTGCTGATACTAATTAGTCAATGTTATATAACAAAAATTTCTATGACAATAAAGTTGCGGCAGGTTTAGTCAAGCTTAAACAAGTCCTTTCTATTACTCTTTTGTACTTCTTTTCCTGTTAATGAATTTTATGTGTAGCACTTGCTCTTTTGCCACTTAATATAAGTGGTAATTCAGTTAAAATGTGTGCACTTCTCGTTGCTGTACTTCTTTCCTGTACCTGAGTTCCTTCATTTTGGCCTCTGTATCTGTAAGATACATGATTGCTTTCTTCAAGTTATTGCAAAAGCTAGGGTAGAATCAGATAGTGAAACCGTGATAGTTTTTTTTTTTTTCCTTCGTATATTTCTTATTTCTCTACTAAGTTAACATGTTTATACCTTTGATATGATTGTTTTTTTCTGCCCGTAACTTTAGTTTTTGATGTTTACTTTTATGTATTAATCCAGTAAGATTTATGATTTAAAAATTAGAGGAAAACCAAATAAAATTTTAAGAATAAATTTGGTGTTGAATGGTCCATCTTTAGATATCATTCATGGCAAGAAATTTTTGCATTCTGTGATTCATGGAAGCAGCAAACCCCATGTAGCGTGGAGAAAATGCATTTAATTGTTGTTCTTGTTATATTGCAGCTTGTGGGACACTTTTTGGAGGAAAAATGTGTCAATCCTACATTCATCATAAATCACCCAGAGATAATGAGTCCTTTAGCAAAGTGGCACAGATCAAAACCAGGCCTGACTGAACGTTTTGAATTGTTTATCAACAAACATGAGGTAATATCATGGCTTTAAGTGATTATTCTTAAAAAATTATGAATTCACGAATCTGAATCCTGATCACTGGCTTTGTTACTTTTCAGCTTGCTAACGCGTATACTGAATTGAATGACCCTGTGGTACAACGGCAAAGATTTGCTGATCAACTCAAGGTAATAAGATATGATACCTGCTGCGATATGACAAACTAATTATGCTCAAACTGTTGGCTATATTTTCTGAGATAATAATAGTATTTTTTTTTGTTTGTTTTGCATCTCAGGATCGGCAATCAGGTGACGACGAAGCAATGGCCTTGGACGAAACATTTTGCACAGCTTTGGAGTATGGTTTGCCACCAACTGCTGGTTGGGGTTTGGGTATTGATCGGTTGACTATGTTATTGACTGATTCACAAAATATCAAGGTTTGTTCTCTTTTCTCTCTCTGTCTCTTACTCTCCAAGTCTCTATCAATCTGCATGTTCATTTTTTCTGGAAATATCTTATAATTTTCTGTCCTTTTGGTTCCAGGAGGTTCTTCTCTTCCCTGCCATGAAACCTCAAGATGTCGTGTCCCAATTAAATAATTTACAGGTTTGTTCTGCTTCAAGTCAATAAACATGTTTAATCTACATGACTGCTTGGTACATACTTTCCTAGGAAAGTGTGGGCACAGTTAGATTAGAGGTGTGCTTGGTTTGGTTCTTGATGAATTAAAACCAACCGAAACCCATTAAAACCAGATTTATGGATTGAATTTAAAAACTTATCCAGATTACCTCCTCCAGAACTAGTTCGTTTTCGACAAACTGGTTTTGAACCTATTGCAAAACTGGGTTCAAAACCTGATGTGTTCAAAAACTGGTTGAAAAAATGTGATCAAACTAGTTTGAAGACTTTAGCTTTGAAAGTCTGGTTTTAAAAAAATCTTTCTATTTAATTTGTATCAACTTGGTAAATGGATACCCAAAATCATAATACCCAAATAACTGACAATGCTTTGTGTTTTTGGGAATATCTTTCTGATCATTGAACGATAAACCTAAAATTAAGCAATGCTTGGGTTTTTTGGGAATATCTTTCTGATTATTGAACAATAAACCCAAAATTAAGATATATAGTATGTCTGCAGCATAAAATGGTGGCGCAATGATTTTTTTGATATATTGTCTAATTTTCAATGACGAACATGAATGTACAAACAAAGGACAATAGCATGTTCCTACTTATTATGTATTAATTAATATTAACATGATGTTTGTCTGTTATTATTAATAATATTACACGGTGGTGTTAATTTATTTGAATCATTTTTAAAAGAGTGGCTAGAATTGTTTGAAGGGAAGGGAAGTGAAGTAACACAGTCAATAAGGAATATCATTTTGATCACACCAAGTTTTTACACTGCAATTTGTGTCAAATCCAAGTTGAGTAAGTTGTTTATTTCTCTGCTCTATTGATTTTCAGGTATAAGAGAGATGCAAGATTCTTGAGATTGGAACTCAGTTTTGATGTGTATTTGATCAGCAGTCTTTGCATCTGTTGTTCATCTACCCTTATTAAGAGCTTTGAAGGGTGCTTATTCTACACCACATTATTATTTTTTTTTTTTGTGAATTTCTGTTTCAGATCTAACTTGTTGGTGTGATTGGATTAACTTGTGTCACATACCCGTATTATTATTTGTTATACTTTTGAGATAACAGTCAAGTAGACTTCCATCGACCAAATTTCCGTATTGTTCTTTCTCTATGTCAGATACCCGTAATGATAACCTGTTGAACAAAAAGTATTCTTGTAACAAAAATAATAAAGTGGAATTAGATTAAAGGGTAAATGACACTCACCTCCCCTAAGCTTCTCTTTGACAGCACCAACATTCCCTCTTATTTTTTAAGAAACTAACGAGGGCCTCCCTTCTGTTTAACGGATCAAATTTTCTGTTAACTCACTAGTTTTCTGTTAACTCTTCTGCACTCATATACACTCAGTTCTCTAGAGTTTCGTTTTTTTATTGTAATTTAGTCATGACATTTTGTTGTCGGACATTAAGGAATGGCAAAATAAAACCAATATCTCCCAAATTCCACATCTAAGAATATAACAAAGTTCACGATAAGCAAGAGGAAACTTCCAATTTCAAAATTCCAAAATAAGTGAAGCATCATAGAACAATTGGATATATTAATAACACATGAAGTTAGGTTTGTCGTTGTGGCATTCTTTAGACCGGATCCCAATGGTAGTTAACAGTTGTTGGAAGTATTTTTTTTGTCAGTTCAGTGTGTCTTGCGAGCAAACATCTAAAGAGTAATTTTCATTGTTGTTGCTAGTTGTGCCTTTAAAGATATATCATGAGAGTAGGAATAGTGGATACAAATTCACAGAAAAAAAATACGTATAGAAGCTTTGTAGACATCCAATAAAATTATGGTCTCACGAGCTTTGCTAAGTTCCTTTCTGAATTTAAAAAAAAAAAGTTTTTTCCTGTTATCTGCTTAACAGGAAGTTAACTGTGTCAAAGTAAGGGGGATGTGAGTGTCATTGTGAAAATGGATTATGGATTGGTAGCAGCAAAGGGTGAGAAGGTTGGAAGTTTGGCATGTTGGTTAATGAGACAACTGTGTGGGATAGATAGATGGATATGTCTGCAATTACTCCACCAATGCACCACTTTTTAGTGGTGCATGCTATCCATTTGATTGTGTCATGCTGAAAGAATTGAGATACTCGATAAAGAGATGTTATCCATAATCCATTTTCGTACATTATATCCGTCCTATGTTCTTTCCACGTCCCAAAATATTTATAAATTTCACCCAGAAGTACTGATAATAAATGAAGCATCTTGCGGGACAGTGAAGTCTTGGTAACTGGTAAGTTCATTCAAGATCAATTGAACTTCAATAGCTCTTTTAGCCTTCCAGCATCCTAAATTATATCCACCTATTCCAAAGAAATATTAAAAATCTTGAGTGCAATTCTAGAATCAAAGTCATCGATACGTCAAATATTCCAATAAAAAGTCTTTATTGAGGAGGGAAAACAGGTTTGGTATGCTGGACTGTTGCTTCTGTTTCTTTGTCAGACAAGGGGTTAAAGTTCTTCCGAAGCATCTTTCTCCATAGCTCTTATTTATCGAAACAATTTAATGTCTCTATCATATAGGTATGTCTAGACACAAAATAAACACATTAAAGAAAATCAATATTTATTTATAGCCTTTGTTTACAATTTTCACATATATTAAAAAAAATAATTATTATATTTAATGTGTTTATATTATGTCTAGACATCCCTAAAATTTTAATTTTATATATAGTGAAGTATTTAACTGACTTTTTTATATAGTCCCTCGTCCATATTTATTAGCACCCTTTTGCGAGTGTAAAATGGTGCTTCTTAAAAAGGATGGAGAAGACTTTAATAAACTTATATTTTAAATCATTTAGAAGTACAGTATTAATTAAGTCCATATTTTTAAAATTAATAAATCTACTAAGTAGTTTAAAATTGACATTTTTCAGAGATAGATGTAGAGTAGTAAAAGTACTAATTTGTCTTAGGAGATTAAAAGTTGGAGTTGGGCACACCTATATTCAAAAAGATATTTTAGAAGTATCTATATACAAAATGAACATATTAACTATACTCTAAACTTTTATTGATATAAGTAAAAATGACAAAAAGAAAATGTAAAATATTGACAAAATCGTTGTTTTTGTTACAAAAGCAAAATGAAGACACATGTATTACATGATTGAGACAATATATATTTAATCATGTAAAAATAGACAGAGAGAGAGGAGAGGTACTGCAGACTTGTTTGATTTCATGCATGTACTTGATGTAATGTTTATATTTTTTGTGGTGTGGACTGCTGTATTTTCGCAAGTAGGTACAACTTGTGCTCAACTTGTGTTCATGCCTTCATGGGATCTAAATTTAACAAAAGATTCTCTTTGCTTTGAAAGGGGAACAAAAAAAAATCCTTGTCCCCAATTACTCACTGTCACTGCATATCTGTAATGATTAATGAATCTCTAAAAGGGATATTTAATTTTAACTTGCAGTGACCACAAGTTAAGACAATTTATTTAGATTTCTCAAACACCAATTATTTTGAAATAAAAATAAAATGTTAAAATAATCAAAGATAGTACTTTTTTTTTAAGAAGTTAAAATGGAACTTAGATTAAGAAACACTCTCTCTGATTAGCACAAGGAGTGCTAGCACAGAAAGCCAAAAGAATCTTTAAGTGTTATACTACAAGGCACAAAGCTTGGACAGCAAAATTACATGCCAATATCCAAACAAATCAATGGATTAAGCCACCAACTATGATAACTACAAGCAAAAAATATATGTTTCGTCTTTAGCCACCAAAAAGAAAGCAACTTAACTTTGTCCACTAAATCATGAATCAACTCAACCTTATTATTAAAAATCATGTTATTACGTTCTTTCCATAGCACCCAAATGCACGCTAGCCAAATTAAAATAAGAGTAGACAGAAGGCGACTACAACAGCCTCCTAAATGACCAAACTGCAAAAAATGATCTGACAGACACATAGGATCTACACCCGAAACACCAAGCCAATTGCGCAAATGAGACCAAATGATGCCAAAAATAAGACACGAGAGAAACAAGTGATTTGACGTTTCCTCCATCCCGCAACCACCCACAGAAAGCTGATTGTCATGTGATAGAATGTTGCACCAAAGATAAATTACCCTTAGTAGGTAGACGATCCCGAAAAAGACGCCAAGTAAAAATAGAAACTTTCAAAGCACTTTTTTTAAAGATTCCCTCATCACTTTTTGAAAACTCGTTTTAAATTGTCCATTGCTTGCATTAGGTTAAGAATTTTTTTATAAGAATAGAGTACAGTTTTATTGTAGGCACTAGAGTAGAGGGAGGTGATCCACATGCATCGGAAATGTGTGCCCTTCCAGGGATCATGTGGTTAATTGGGAATTGGCCAATTGCCTGAAAGAGAGTTGACTCTTTTTATCTTTTTGGTCCCAACCCAACTAGGACTAGGGAGAAGAGGAAACTGGTACCGTTGTCCCATAAAATGTCAGTGACAGTTGACTGAAATTGGGAGGGATTAGGGACTCTTGTTTGGATAAATTAAATCATTTTGCTTAGTCCAGAAGGAAAAATGACATCATATCCTTCTACCTCATGTGCATATGGGAACAGATAAATAATAGAAGAACGTGTATTGTGTGAGTTAAACGATTAGAATTTAGACCACTTAAAAAATCTAAGCAACATAACACATAAGAGTATTTGAATGCCTTAACACACTTTTTAACTTAATTTTAATGCCGGAAACAACAAATTGTATTGTCTTGACAAAACCGCACCAACCGATCCAACCCAAAGCGTATTGGTATGGTTTGGTTTGGTTCAGATTATATTTTCAAAGTCAACCAAACCAAACCGCATGCATTTTTATCTTGCGGTTCGGATGACTTTTAACTTCAAAACTGAACCAAACCGTACCACGAACCCCCCTATTTTGAATATAAAATCAAGTTTTGGGATATTAACTTCTTTCATATATTCAATTATTTTTCTAATACATTCATGACTTATATAAAATGATATTAACCAATTTTTTTCACTATTGGATATCTTGGAGAGAAATTTTTATAAATTGAAAGTGTTTCTAATTTATGTTCTATTATGTTCTATTCTATCAAAAATAATTATTTTTAATAACTTTAATTATGAATGAATAATAGCAATTTTACTATAAAGCAGATAGAAAAGACAAAATTTAAACGACTATAGTATAACAATATTTCATCTATTTGCATAGCACGAATCTTCATTTTTTGGTATTTGGACAGGAGAGGCAAATATACCGGAAATTTATCCAATGCATGATTATATGCCCTATATATAACGCATGAAAGAATAGGTCTTACGTAAGTATGGATCATGCCACTAAAATATAGCACTTTGCATTATACTAAAACCCCACACTGTAAAATCTGTCTGTGATCAAATAATTGGCTTGTAATAATGTACCTAGCATTCATAATTGTTATAAAGTCAAATATCTCCCCACATGCCTACATGTTATAGCTCCAATGGTAGGTATGTAATATTGGAGTGTTTTGTCAAAAAACAAAAGAATATTTAAGAAACAAAAGAATATTGAAGTGTAGGAATGAAAGGAAGAATTTGGATTTTGCATGATGTGAACAATTCTTTCAGTTATATAACTCGAATGGTTCAAACAAAAATGACTCAAATTTTAAGTTCAATAACTCATATTATAGATTGTTTTTGAGGCTCAACTCATGATATAATATGGGCTAATACCCATAATGCTACTCAAATTACAATTTACCACCCTAGTTTGTATTACACATTATTGAGCAAACACTTGACTGACCTTCCTTACTTTGATTGTTCACCATGATTCCTTATAAAAAAACACATGATCCCAAGTATAGTTTATAATAAGTTTGAGTTGGAAGAAGTATCATCCATAAGGACCTCTATGATTGATAACATTAAATTAATTTAAGTCACTAAAGTGGTGATTATATTTTCTTCTACCTATGTCATAATCTACGACCATGTTGGAAATAATAATTGATTGTCTTCACTTTCTTTAGCTTGTTAGGAACCGCTTTGACAAATTATTGAACGCCCGTCAAATTGAAGCTCCAATGCATAGTAATTTGTTTATTGTTGCTATGATAATAGAGACTTTGTCGTGTAACAAGTGTGAGTTAGAAGTCTCACACCCGTTAGAAAAATTGAAGTTAAACACGTTGTAAATGAGAGAATCCATAAACTAGTTGCCTTAAAGTTTTAGGCAAAAGTGTGTTGTCTCACTTCTGTTTCCCCTTTATTTTAATTATTATTTTTAAATGAAAAGTAATTCATATTAAAGTCTATACATTCTTTGTTTAAACTGCACAAGTAGTCTAAATTTTAACCTTTTGACTGTAAATTATAAACTCCCAAGTAATCTATATTTTAATTTTTTGACCGTACATTATCAAAGAGAAGTTGCATGAAATTGAGTTGGTGAATGGAACAATAATGGATATATCTAGTATTTGATATTGGAGATTTAAGAGGGGATATTTCGGAATATGAGAAAATTAAGTCTCATATGAATGAATTCCCCTTTATTTATTTTTTAAATGACAAGTAATTGATATTAAAGTTTATACAATCTTTGTTTAAACTGCACAACTAATCTAAACTGTAATCTATTAACCGTAAATTATAAACTACACAAGTAATAAATTTTAACTTTTTGACCGTAAATTATCAAAGAGAAGTTGCATGACATTGAGTTGGTGAATTGAACAATAATGGATATATCTAGCATTTCACATTGGAGATTTAAGAGGGGATATTTCGGAATGAATTTCCCTTTATTTTAATTATTTTTAAATGACAAGTAATTCATATTAAAGTTTATACAATCTTTCTTTAAACTGCACAAGTAATCTAAATTTTAACTTGTTGACCGTAAATTATCAAAGAGAACTTATAGAAGTTATTTTTTTTTAACCTATTTTGTATCTAATTGTAAAAAGGGGAGTTCTACGGTGCAGTCAAAAAATTGACTTTTTTGAAAAAGTTATTTTATTTAGCCAATAATATAACTTTGATGGTTGATGGACCATTCTAAGTCTAAACTTTTCTTTATTACAAATTAGTCTTCATAGAAAACATAAACTACTTTTGCTTATTGTTTTTTCTTCCACTTTTACCCTTAATAATTTATCAAAAAGTCATTCTTAAACTTTTATAATTTAATTACACTTGTATAAAACTGGACATCAGTGTATTGAAACATTTATACATTCATTTTTTTAAGGGATTTATTTTTATATGTTTTTATAAGCTCAAACCTAAATTATAAATAAATTTATATGCTCATGATCACCCTTATTTATATGCTCACCCTTACCTTTATTATTTTATATGCTCATCATTACTCTTATTTATATGCTCACCCTTACCCTTATTATTTTACAGTGAGTAATGCATATACATAGATAATAACATACAAACTATAACAAAAAAATAATAATATACAAACTATAACCAAAAAAAGATAATAACTTCACCAAAAAAGTCATTCTCATGACTTCATTGTAGAATTTTCCTTGTAAAAAACTGGTTGATAATGGATTGAAGATATCTTTCTCTTCTCTTCTAAAAGTAGGTCATTGTTGAGCCGAATTTGGTAACCAAATCTTGGTGCGTTTGTTTTGCTACTCTTTTTATTATTTTTTTATTTTTTATCTTCTTGCTTTGCATAGTTACTAGTTCTATTCTTTTTGTTGCTCGATACTACTTTAGATTTGGTTTCTTTTGTCTCTTGCTCCACAAATCTAAGTTTGTTGGTGTATTTGAGTCTGAATTCCCAACAATTGATGCCCATCGTGGGGCAAATGGGTAATTTTTTCAAGTGAGCACCATAGGTTCCAAGTGGACATCGAGAAATTTACCGAAGACAATGATTTCGGGTTGTGAAAGGGAAAGATGCAAGCAATCTTGATTCAACAAAAGTGTGTAGAAGCTACAAAGGGTGAGGTTGTATTGTCGGTCACCATGTCATAAGTACATAAAACTAAGATGGGAAACAAGGACAAAAACTAAGATGGAGAACAAGGACAAGAGACCTGTTGTCTTCTACCTCAGAGATAAAGTTCTAAGAGAATTTACGAAGGAGACAATTAGGTCTGAAAATGAGTCGAGCCGAGTCAAACTTGGTTCAGCTCGGCTCAACTCGATAAAAATATAAATATTAGTTCAGCTCGAAACTCGTTCGAGTTTGTCACAACTTTTTTTTAGTCCGAACTTAACTCAAATCAAATTCACGAACAACTCAATTCAGCTGGAAAAAAAAAACTATAATAATTAAGAACCACATGTTTTTCTTATACTTTAAGTTCTATTATCAATAAAAAAAAAACTAAGGTTTAAATTAATGAGAACTAAAATGAACCTTTTAGTTATTATTATAAAAACCACTTAAATTTGTAACACATTGTTACTTGATGGAATGTTGAATCACAATCCTCTTTTATAGACAAGTTTTCCCTCATCCTTTCCAAAACTTCCGATATGGGACTCATTGATTCAAAATGAAAATTATGAAACTATGGAAATTCATTCCTAGTCCTTATATGTGTTTCTTATATGTGTCTTACTTCTAGTCCTCATATGTGTTTCTCAATCTCTTTTCTTTAACACTGAATTTGACACTCTCATTCACACTCTCATGGAACATTCATGTAATGTATGTATTAACTTAACTCGCTCTCAACATTTTCAAATGCGGAATCACTATATTTTTTTTACTCACGTGGTCCTTACCATGAATAACTTTTTTACTTCGTAATTGTTAATAAGTATTAATAAAAAAAATTACAAAGAAAATTAGGAATAACATTTCCTTTAAAATTAGTTCAACATATTTATTTAACGAGCTTAATTTTCAACTCAAGTTAAACTCATTTGGTTCATGAACCAGATTCAATGAGTTAATTACCGAATCGAGTCTCGAACTATTTTTGAGTTGGTTCAGTTCATTGTTGGCCCTAGATGCAATCACAACGGATATATGGGAAAGGTTGGAGTCATTGTATATGACCAAGTCAATGGCTCATAGACCATTTCTGAAAGAACAACTATACCTATTTAGGATGGTGGAGTCAAAAACCATGACAAAGCAATCGATGGATTTTAAAAAAAGAATTCCTTGATGATTTGGTGATCATTGAAGTAACATTGATGATGAAGACGAGACTCTACTCTTATTGTGTGAATTTTCTATATCCTTTGAGCACTTCAAGTATACCATGCTTTATGCTAAAGAAGGCACTTTCACCTTGGTGAAAGTCCAAGCAGCGCCAAGAACCAAGGAGTTAGCCAGTCTACGGTCTTGAAGATTAATGATAGTGCTGACAACTCAAATGTCTTAGGAGGAAAAGCTAGAAGTAGAGGAAATTGGGAAAAATCAAAGGGTGGTGACAAGAAAAAGCACAAGTGCTTCAAGTGTCACAATACCGTTCATTTCAAGAGGTATTATATCGAGTTAGGAGTCAATAAGGAATCCACACAATTTGGACTTGAAGACAATTTGGCAAGAAGAAGGTGGAGTATATCACTTTGGAAAATGTGGCACGTGTAAGTTGACCTTCATGTAGAAAAGGTGTTTGTTTGGAGAGACATTAAACACCCATGATCAACATGGAGAGATAATCCAACTTGAGATGGAGTCTTCACTACTAGGACTAAAATGTGATGAATGGCGGCACCAGAATGGTACAACTATGAAGTACTTGTGTGTTATGACTAAGTAAAATTCAAGGAATTCCTTAATAAGACAAAAGATATTCCGAGAGATGAACAAGACATGGAACAACTTGTGTGATTACCTCAAAAACCAAGGGTAATTGGAGGCAAGCATATCTTCAAGAGGACGAAGAAGCGTACTCCGGGATTTGAAGAGGTTATGGTGAAACATGTAAAGCTACCTAAAAGGTCTAAGGTAATTGGGCACAAAATCTTGAAGAAGGCGGAACACGTTCTGAGGATTGAAGAGGTGAAGGTGAAATCTTGTGAGACTAAAAAATGTAGTTGGAGGCAAGAACAAGTAGCAAAGTAGTTGATGGTTAAATTGTTGAGATATGCCTTAAAATCTCATGTTGGAAGGTGGAAAATTGTGTGGCATTCTTTCCCATGCACTAGGCGTATGGTTTTGATAATTTCAGAAGGTTTCACCTCTACGACCTATGTGAGGAGCACAAGATAGTATAGTACGAGTTGTATTATTGATGATTCACACACCAAATGCACGAGAGGTTGCACCAGGCTTAGGGTGCATGACTATGATCTCTTTTGTGTAATATTGTCAACCCAAAGGAGAGAAATTTTAGGAAACATAAGAGGATAAGATTCGAGTGTCTTTAAGGGAGATTAAATGGTTCGGAAGGATTGTGATTGTCTTGGGAGAGTCAAAAATCTTTGAGTCTCTTGTTAATGGGAAGAGATTAGGAAATGGGTAGAAATTAGGCAGTTCTTAGAGAACTTCTAGAAGATAATTTTTTGTAACCTATTTTATATATTTTTGTACGAAAATCATCGGTAGTAGATCAAAGTGATCTCTCCCTCATTACATAAGTCATTGTTGAGTTGAACTAGGTAACCAAATCTTGCTATGTTTGTTTCTTTACTCTCTTTATCTTTTTTCTTACTTTGCTTGTGAATTTTCTTTTTGGCAGTTACTAGGTCTGTTGCGGTTGTTGCTGCTTGAGACTACTTTGAATTTGGTTGCTACTGACTCTTTATCTACACATCTAAGTTTATTGGTGTGATTTGAATCCGAACTCACGATAGTGACAATAATCTTGTGTAGGGTGAATTGATCCATACTAGGGATAAGTACCTAATGCTCGTTTGGTGACTTTGCAGAGTTTCATTACTTGAGAGTCATGATGCTATTTATTTGGTTATTAAATAATATTGATCTTAGTGTTAATTTTAGAGGATGTTTTATTTCTTTTTATTTTGGTGTATTGTTTGTGTTTGTAGGAACATGCTTCTTATTCCATTTGATATATGTGTTAATATATGATACTATTGTTACAGGCTTATGTATATTTATATGTTTGGGTGAAAGTGTTGATGAATATGATTTTGAGGATTATAAATGTTAAGAGAAGGATACGTGAAAGGAAATAATAGAATTATTGTTGGATAAAGACGTGGAAATTATATAACGTTATTGATAAGGTTACCGTTTGAGATATGATAGAATATATATAGTGACTAGATTGTGATAATGAAATTGATGATATGATGAGGGTAGGTTGGATTTCCATGACCCAAGGAAGTGAGATTGAGTTTCACACACACACACACACACATATATATATACACATATTTCATTGTTGTTATGCAAATCTATTGTCATATTTATGGGTGCACAAGGTTAAATCCAAGGGTATTATTATTGTGCAGATGATTGAATACCGTTAAAATAAGTCATCCTAGAACGAATACTGACAGGATAACACTAAGTGGGTTATCCTTGCCCATATCTTGGTTGTGATTGACTCATAACATCTAAACTTCTTGAGATGACAGATGACACTTACACATAGAAGAGATTGTGGCATTATGTATGGAAAATGATAGGTTGACCACTTCATGTTGTACACTCTTTGTACCACTTGTTGAAGTGGCAAATTTTAATTTTAAAAAATTGTTTTGGAATGAATTGGTATTAAATGATTAAAATAAAAAAAAATTGTTCGATTAAATTAAAAAAGGAAAGAAATCTGCATTTGTTACTCCTCTCTCTCTCTCTATATATATATATATATATATATTCGACTATTCACTTCTCACCCTAAACATCGACCATCGAGTTCTCTTCAATCCACCACGACGACCACCACATTCCCTAACCTCGGCGTCGCGTTCTCCTATCTCCATCAATCCTTTTGATTTCAATAGGTTCTTTTTTCTTCTCCTTCTTCTCCAATTTTAATTTCAATTTTACCTAGCTTAGGTTTACTTTGTAAGGGTGGCCATAGGAGTATATCTAAAAAATATGAGAACTAGGTATGAGGCAACAAATTAGACGAAAAGTGACATAGACTTTTAAGAATAATAATAATCTTAGTAGTGCGGCGTCAAACTACCATCAACGAAAGAATAATAACGTTGTACGCATTTTTGGTTGCTCAGCTGTATTACAGTTATTGAAAATTTGTTGGGTTCTGTTTTTTATTGCATTATGTTTAATATATATATATATATGTGTGTGTGTGTGTGTGGGGTTTTTTTTTCCAAGGGTTAATATGTCTTTACCCCCCTGAAATATAGGTCATTTCCGGTTTTCCTCCCTGTAATTTTTTTTTTGATTTACCCCCTGTAAAAAAAATTTGTTTTGATTTACCCTCCCTAATAGGCCAAACAAAAACCAATTTTATTTTATTTTTCAAGAAATTTTCGTTTTTGTTTGGCCTATTAGGGGGCAAATCAAAACAAAAATATTTTATAGGGGGGTAAATCAAAAAAAAAAATTTACAGGGGGAAAACCAGAAATGACCTCTATTATAGGGGGGTAAAGACCTATTAACCCTTTTTTCAATTATACCTATAGTTATGTCCAATGTTGTTAACATCAATTTGATTTGTCATTTAAATAGATATGGGCGGTTGAACATTTAAGCCTATGTAGTTGACCAAATAAGCGATTTCCACCATTAACATGTTGGAATGTCAAACTTTTTTTTTAAAATGAAATAGTTAGTAATTGCCTTTAATATATTAACTCAATATTGAAGTTTTATAGTTTAAGTTTTCACCCACAATTATGTTAATTTTATCTATTTATTGTAATTAGTTGGTTGAGGAATTGGTCCCAACAGAAGAAGACATGGAAAATGAAGTCCTTGTTCAAGCCGTTAACCATTTTAAAGTTGGTTTTAGAGATGGGGCATACCCTTTATTGACGTGCAAACTTATTTTGCTGAACATAAAAAATTGATGGGTGAACACAAAGATTTGCTTAATTGGGTTTCAATCCTTGAAGATGATACGAGGACATTAAAAGCAAATAGTGTTCGTGGTAGGGAAAATAGTTCAAAACCAAGTGGTGGAGAATTATGAAGTGGGTCAAAATACGTAAGAGATAAGTGTGGTAAGATGGATGCGGTTAATGATGTGGTGAAAAGTGAGGCGGGAAAAGTAGAAGAAAATGATACATTCATGGATATGATGAAGTTGGATGGTCAAGATGTTGCTGAAAAGGGAGAAAAAATGGGATGTAAGGGTTCCTCCACATTTGAAATATTTGTATTAGTTCTTCACACATCAAAAGGTAAAGGATAAGTAAGTCTATAATTTTTTTTAATGTATTTTAACTACTTTTAATAATGTTGCGGTTTTTGAAATCAAGCTTTTACATAACTGATTAACAATTTTTCGTCTTTTTTTTAGTGTGTTATGTTAGGTAGATGAAATGCGTGTTGTTGGAGAGTTTTTTCAATGCATGAAGACGATGAGCTCAGTCAACTCAAGGGTTTGTATTTTTCGTTAACCTTTTTCGTTTTAATTTAGATTTTACGATTTATATTTGTTAACCATTATTATGTATGATTTATATACCTTAGGTTATGAATCTTGCTGCTAGAACTATGATGTATGATCAAGTTTGAAAAGATGGTTGCGTGAAACATTTAATTTTGAGTGATTTTTTTCGGTAAGGAATTGTATTAAGTATAAAGTCAAACAACACAAAAGTCTACTAAACTTTTATCATCCCATGCCTAAAATATATTATAATAGTAGTGGCAGGTGGTTAATAAGTTAAAGCTTAAAGGCACATCCCAAAGGCCGTAAAATCCAATGGATTGAGTGGCAATTTCAGAAATATATGTCAAGTTGGACAAACACACTAGTGGTGATGCGGTTGTGCAACTTGTTAAGTGTACATCTTAAATTTAAGTAATATATGTGTGCGAAGAAGTTGCTTTATACGATGTACTTAAGTATTTTTAATCATATAATTTAGGTATTTGCACCAACCGTTTTTTAGAAACATTGGACATGTTACGTCTTCGATCATAGGAAAAGAAACATGTTTGTGTTGGACTCGTTATACAATGAAAGAAATGGCCCAAGACAGCGTTTGGATAATGCAATGATATATGTTTAATTGATAAAATTATTTTGGTTATTTAGTGGTTACTGTATTTGACCAAGTGATGAAATGATAACATGTGTTTCTACAGAAAGTCCATTTTGAGAGGCTATTGAAATTTATGAGCAAATGCTTTAAAAATGAAGGAGAGCAGTTGGAATATTCATTGGAGGTTTTAGTTGAGGATTTACCTAAGCAAAAAAATTGGTTAATAATGTCCAAAAATATGTTAATACTCATGGATATATTTACTTGTGTTTAGCGACTATTTACCTAATTTGAAATTTGTATATTTTGCAGTCATGATTGTGAGGTTTATGTCATCAAGTATTTGGAATTGTGGGGTGGTGAAGCAAAATGGGGATACAAGAGCATGTCTGACTATTCATTGGTAATGCTTTAATCCATTCTTCAATGATGTGTTTAATTTTTTTGTTGTTGAAATTAGTAATATGTAAACATTGATATATATGTATATGAATGTATTTACTTATGTACAAAATGATATCCTTGGGATTCGCTGTGACATTGTTTGTCGTTTGGTACTTCATGAAGAAAATAAGCAGGGAGGTTTCGTATTAAATAAGCCAAAGCTACCGGTTGCTTATCAATTGATTAAACATACATTTGTCTAAATTAATTGTGATCAATTGTCATGATATTATGTAGGCGTTTTGTTCAATATTCCTTGGTGTATCACATTATTACATTGCCTTTGTCTTAATACTCGTTTATGTATATATGTATTTCTTTGAAGTACATTTGATTAAGATATCCTTTTTTTGGTTATTAAAATTCATTTATAAAATATTATATTTGTTCGGAAGACTGTGGTAAATTAATTCATATTAAATTGATGTACATAAGTATTCTCCCTCTCATAATTTATTTCATTTGTATGTGCTTCGATGTTCGATTGGCCTTAAATGTCATTCATTTTAAACAGAAAGTTACAGTTAACCATAATATTGTATCACATGTTCTCCCTCTCATGATTTCCTGAATTGTATATTCCATTCAAAGAGATCACGTGGGTATATAGCCAATATGAGACAAATTAGAAAAAAAACACTAACACAATATCACATTCACCAAATATTTGTGAAGTATAGCATGGTTTTGGTTAGTTTTTCTAACTCAGGTATATAATCTTAGACTAGATTACACAATTGGACTCTGATAATGAGTTAAGATTTTCTGGATTGCCTAAAATGTAGGAATTGCACATAAAACATGTGTATAAACAGTGAGAAGGAAACTAATTGAAAATGAAATATTTGTCAAATAAAGAATATTATTCACGTAAGACTCATGTTGTAAATACCAAACACGTGTGTTTTAATGGATTTATTTTTTATTTTTTACAAAGTACACCCCATCAGAAATAGTAGAGTGTATGGGTCGAGTGTGGACATTAGAGTGAAATATGTTTCAATATTGTCTATGCCCACGGGAACGTTTCTCAGTCCCAAACATGAATAAATATCGTAGAGAATAGGAATACCACATGGAAGAGTCTACACGTCTTTGGCATACTTTACGTCAACAAGGCCAAAGAAAACAAAAACAACATTCATCAAAAGTCCCAAAGGACAATAACGAGTTGCTCGAACTGGCCATTAACTTCATACACAACAAGAACAATCAAATGCAAATTCGTCTCAACAGTAGGGGTGTACAAACGGTTGGTTCAGTCAAATTTCGGTTGAAAACTGCCAATCCATTCAAAATTGCAGTTGATACATCTTCAGCCATTCTCGTCCGTTTGGTGCTTCAGTCTCGTCGGGTTACGATTTTTTTGGGTGACGGTTTACTCGGTTGGTTTGTTTCGGTTATCATGGTGCGTGAAGAAGAGGAACGCGCATATTTTACCGTTGTTATTCTGCTGTGAGGAAAAGAAAGAGGGTTGTTTTGGTGTGTGAGATAGTCAAAAAGAAGGATAAGAACAAAGTATGAGTAATTGAGGTGAATAAATAAATAAAAGAAAGATCAGATACGTGAGTGGGGTAAAGAATGATTCAACAAAAAACATGATATAAAATTATCAATTAATAGCTTGCTAAAAAATACTATTAATAATACTTCTCTGCCACATGTGCTCGTAGAAATAAAGAAAGATGGGACACATGAGTGTCAGAAGATTGCTACAATGACCTATAAAAGTTGTCTACTTTGGCAGGTTATGTATATCTATCGATTTGGATCAAAATCTTAAATCCGATTTCGACCCATTTATGTCCATCTCAAACCAAGTTGTCTTATTTGTGTATCTGTCCATTCTGTTTTACCCGCCTATTTCGATTTACATTGGTCGAACTTTGATTATTTGTCCAACCGTACTTAACAGTTATCAAAATTCAAGGGAAGTTAAATTACGTGGAATTGAGCATCTCAGTCAATACTAGATAGATGATGATTTATCCGATGAGTAATAATTTTTAATTATGGTTCTCAATATTATTACTACATTTTCATCAAACCCACATGTATTGTACCATTTTAACTATTCATCTATATAATTGTTCTACCTTAATTTTTATATTTACCCATCCATCCGTTTATACCATCGTAAGTGTCATTAATATTATTTAATTTTTCTGTTGTATGACCGTCTTAAATTTAATGTTGTGTGGTCTCATGTATTGCTGATGAATAATTTTTTACTCAGAAAATCAATAGGATACTTGCTTGTATAATTGGGGTCATATGATTCAAGCTATTGTTTGTTTGGAAATATATGTTGAACACTATAAAATTTTAATAAACCGCTTCAATGAAGTACCAAAAGTTACTGGATACATAAAACCATACTCATTACATTAAATTAAATAAAATAGTGAAAATCATCACTGGACATAGCAGAACATTGAAGTCCACAAACTAGGATAAACATATTAAATATAAAATAACTAAATATAACTCTACATTAGCTGCTCACTTTCACTCTATACATACAACAACATCGGTTCAATTTCTTCTCCTGATCTCCAATGAAACATTTCTTCAACATCAAAATCTTTACGAAGAACCCTAGGATCTTAACTTGTTTTCTTGTTATCGTCATCATCAACAATAAATATTTCAATATCCATGACCCTTATTCAAACATATTCACTCTTTAAGAGTTTACCAAGAATACACAACATTCACAACATATTCACAAACCACATAGATTGACAAAGGTTCGCATAGTCATGTACATGTTGTTCACACTTCATCATGATCACCAAAATAACAATCAACAAAAGAATACACATAGTCATTAGACATGGCAACGGGGTGGGTATAAACATAATCGGCTCTACACTCGTTTCATGTTACCCAACCCCAAACCCGGCAGGGATAGAAACTCTACCCCCAGACCTGCCCCAAACTGAGACGGGTTTCCCGGCCCTGCCCCCACCTGCAAAATTAAGGAGATTTAGATAAGAAACTAAAGAGATTTAGATAAAAATTAAGTCATATTCAGCTACAAATTCATGGTCTGTTGCCACATATGATAAAAAAAGTCGAAGATGCACAAGTGATGGAAACTCTTATACAAACAACTCAGGGACCATGAAACAAAATGTCATTCTCTAAAATTATGAGACAAGTTATATCTTCCATCATTAGCAACATCTTGTATTAAAACTCTCATTAGCCAACAACATCCTCTCATCTTAATAATAAGCTAGAAATATCACGTGACCTTATTATGACTCTCCTAATTAGCAACTATCATATTTACATCATAAGTTGGTTTTATATACTACTTTCTTTTTAGCTGCGTATTTTCACATATAAGGGTGCGAGGCGGGTGTGAGTATCCCCCGACCCCGGCCCCGTTTTAAAACTCTGAGTTTTTTCCGCACCCGCAATGTTCTAGACACGACTCTATATGCATGCATTATCATTTTTGAATATCGGAGTTATTTTACAGATTGATCCCACCACTTTAGACCACTTCGGATACTAAATATCCTATTAACCACTTCGGATGCTAAAACATCATATTCACCACTCTGGATACTAAATATCCAACGACTCATGGATGCATGGACTTCACGTATAGACTCGACAATGAAGAACACCACTTAGTTTATCATTACATAATTCACTCCCTCATATAATATAAACACACTAATTCATCATCAAAACAATCATCTCCATATAATCAACATCACCACTTTATATACATGTATTCAATCACCATTTATACACATATATACATGCACCATCATGAATTATCATCATCATCAATAATCATCATAAAAAATCATAATCACCATGATCATCATTAAACATCTACAACATTAAAGAAACAACATCTCTTCATTTAGCAAAAATATAATTTTAGACGATTAATCATTTACACCTATTTAATTAATGCATCATGCATATATCAACCACTAATTCAACTATTATTCATAAACTTATCATTATCACATAGTCATTCATAAGTTATCATAGTCATTCATCATTTATCAAAGTCTGTCTATTTTCTCAAAGTTCGTCTATTTTTACATATTTCACCAAAAATAATTTACATGTTCACATACATCTTTATCAATCCTACATGCTTTATCTATGTTCATTATCACAGTAGTTCAAACATAACAACATCATTTCATCAAAATCAAGTGTTCAACATCATGTGTAAATCAAGTACTCACTTCTTTAATTTATACATTATCTTCACATCATTATATACACATTATTGCATATCACAAATTCATGATTACATACCCATTTATTCACTCTAAAGACTTCCTTAAACTCGATTATAGTTTTGAGGATGTTTCATTGAAAAAGTTATGATAAAGTTTCATGAAAAATGTCACATGACCTATGCGTAGTAATTTGACCATAACTCAAGTTATAGAAATGATAATTAAGTTAAACCAAATCCACAAGAAAGCTAACATCAATATCTAAAACTTTCATGTTTTCACCAAGGCCTATTTCAAAACGGAAAATGGTGAAAAAATGATTTTTCTCAGGTGGTCTGACAGAAATCGGGAGCCAATTTTTCAAAATCGGGGGCCGGTTTTTGTCGAGCCAAAAGTAGGAAAAACAACTGATTTTGGCAATTCGGGGCCCGATTTTAAGCTAACAGACAACATCAAAATCAGTTTCAAAAATGCGTTTTTCACCCTATAATCACTTTTAAATCACCTAACTCAATTACAACACACCCAAATCAATTCAAAACATTATCCATGATCATAATACTTGTAATAAACACTTTCACCACTTCAAATCATCAATTACACATCCAAAATCATGATTTATACTCACTTCTCCATAAAATCCAAGAATAACACATAATCACAACTTAACCATGAACTTTTTTTTTGTTGAAGGAAACTTAACCATGAACTTATCACTGTAATCTCAAACAAACATAACTTAATCTCATACCCAATATCATAGTAAGTAGGTAGAACATAAATTTAGCATTATTCCTCAACGACATCATGGATTTCACATAATTAAGCTAAAATTTCAAAATCACTTATTTCATATAACCTAGAGTAGTGATATTTGAACAACTATTTGATACAACTTTTGTGACAACTTCTTTTTTCTCTATTTTCATTGGTTAAAAACAATGGAGAGAGAAAAATGAAGAGAGAGAATAAGAGTATAATGTGAGTATGAGAGAGAAAGTTGTCACAAAGTTGTCAAAAAGTGGTTATACAAATATCATTTCTCTATAACCTAACATGAGTTTTAGCACAACAACAACAACATTTCACAACTTTTATCATATTCAAAATTAGCTTAATGAATGGAGCACGAAAATTAATATGAATCAACATCAATTTCATGAAATCATAAAAACAAACATGACCCACAACCACACAATTGCTCATAATCTCTAAATGGTAAATATAAACTTCCTTTTTACCTCAAACTCCCAAAAGCTAGTCTCTAAGCTCCAATCTTCCCGTCTACTTTGATCTTCAAGCTTGTTATATCTATTTTTCCTCTTGGGTCTCTTTCTCCATTATTCTCTCAATTTTCTCTCTATTCTCACTTTGCTTCTTTCTAGTGAACTTACCAAATGAATCCTAAAACTAGGGTTATGACTATCCTCTAGCCTTATACACATCTTATTGGGCTTAACTCACTTAACATCTACTGAGCTCAATTATTCTTACTAACAAATAACTCTCCTCTTTCTAATTAACTTAATTCTCCCCTTTTTACCTTATACCTCTATTCTAGTAATTCTACCAAGTTACTACTAACCTCAATAATAATCTTACACGCCCAAATAATTAAAATACCCATCATTCTAAAATTACCAAAATATGATTTATCTTAAAATGACCAAAATACCCTCAACTCCTCTATTTATATTAAAATCCAATTAACCCAACAATCCAAACACATCAACAATTAAATAAATAATAAAACAATTAAATAAATAATCATAGCAAAAATCAGGGTGTTATAGAGGGTTTGGAGAATTTAAAGTGTATTTGCAAATTGATACTATGAAGGAGTGTATGTGTGTGGAAAGAGTTAATTTAGTCACAAATAACGAACTTGAATCGAATCACATGAAGTATGAATTGATTCAAATAGTGTAGAAAGAGGAGATCTACATGCTATGAATATTGATATGAATGCTAAGAGCACTGAATCGAATCAAGCATTTTTCAGATGAATATTGAATCGATTCAAATCTACATAAGCATGGATTTGAATCGAATCATGGTTTTCAGAAGAAGATTGATACGATACAAAGAACATTGATACGAATCAATATGCAATGATCAGATACTAGAGAGGCTAGCTAGATGATTTGATTCAAAAACTTCAAGGATAAATTTGAATCGAATCACGCCTTAATAAAATCAAAGATTCTCGAGACAAGTAATGATTCGATTCAGAAATGTTTGACATCATTCTAAATCGAATCAAAAACTCTATAACGCGATTTTGAAAATTCTTGACTCCCAAGAAACTCCCAAACTCAATACAAACGCTTGTCAGCAAAGGACAATATTGTAGATGACTTGAGATCTTGAATTGACTAAGGTGCTTTCAGAATTAAGCTATTTTAACAAGCGCAAAGAAACATAAAATATCATTTTAATAAAACATCGTCAAAACCTAAACTAAATGATTGAAGGAGCAACAAAAGAGACCTATTTAAAACACGATGATTTTTATAATCTTGATGGTAAAATTCTACTTAAAGAATTAAAAGTCATTCGAGAGATTTTAAATGTTGAATCAAAATCAAGTTTTATGGTATATATAAAAATTATTTGAACACATTTAATTGTTTTCATAATGCTTGCATAACTTATAGAATAATTTTTTTTTGAAGGATAACAATAACAATAATCTTAAGTATGCCTATTATTATGAAGTCTATTGAGAGAAGTTTTTTAAATTGAAAATGTTAAAAATTTATTTGATATCTACATATGACAAGGCAAATTAATATTCATGCATTTATTTCCATTGAAAAAGATTGATTTTACAGCAAAAAATATAAAAACAATATTCAAATAATCTATGAGGCGTCATATTATCATTATCTTAGCTTGCAAACGTACTCAAAATATGAGGGACTTGCCTATTTCATCCCATCTTGAAGTCTTGCGAGAACCATGCCTAGTCGTCATTCATCTTCTACGATTATACTATTTTCTTTTCTTATTCTAGAGTTTGAAAAACAAGCATGCTATTTTTTTTGGAGGAGCATGCGTTGTTATTCTTCCACAATTTATAATTTTTCTCGAAAATATATATATTACCACTTGAAACTTGCATGCACCCAACTTTGTGAAAGAGACTTCAGTGACATTTGCACATGTCAATTCTTTCCAAAAAATAAAAAAGAGGCAAGAATATTAGAATTAAAAGTTGTGAAAATACACTGGTCCTTTACCTATATGTAGATAGCTTATTTTATAATTCTGTTATTGTATATATATGTCATGGTTTACTTACAATATAAATAATCTATTATTGATGGATGACTTCACAAATGGCAAATTTAGACTTTGTATATATGATGTATGAGTATGATTATTTTGGGTACTTTATATGATCAGGATAATTAGATTAGAAGGCATGTCTTATTAATGAACAAACAACTAAGTTATATATAATGCGTTGACTGAATTATTCAATTTTAATATTTATTAATATAAGTTTTTATTTACTACAAAAATATGAGAAATGACCAATGGTATTGAGAAACATAATTCAAATATAGATATATAATTCAAAAGATTAATAAATACTAAGAAGTTTCAATGAAAGTCAAGTCTAGCAGAAGCTACAAAGCTACAGTCCCACAACAAGGTAAACCAATGTTTGATACCCGACAGAGCAATGTATCACAAATTTATTCTCTGACACACCTCGAATATATTACCTTTGATGGAAGAAACCTATATAAAAAAATATTAACAAATAATTTATGATAGATAAAGCCTCTAAAAAAAAATCATGATGATGATAGAGAAATATTTTATAAATGGAACTTATAATTCAAATGAGAGAATAATATAATGTGTCAACGTAGGTTGATTTAGTTGGTAAGAATTAAGTTCAGTTTTTATCGGGACTTGAATTTGAATCTTGTTATTGATCTAAGAATACCCTTGCTAAGTAATATATAAATAAAAGATTATAATGAAAAGGAAAAGATAATATAACGAGTTTATCCAATTACCATATTAAAAAGTTGTGTAATTACTACACTAACAAAACTAACAACCTTTATTTCTAAAACAAATTCCTTTTAATGAAATCTTTGAACGTTGTACTTCCTCCTTTCCAAATTATATGTCATTTTAGAAAGAAAAATATCTTCAAATTATATGTCATTTTACAATATCAATGAATGATTAGTTTTTTCATTATGCTATTTACTATTTATTACTTTATCTTTCTTCAACTCTTCATTACTGAAAAATATTTTTGTAAAATAACTCATAATTACTCTTTTTATATATTAATTATATTTATTAATATATGTGTAATTTTTAAAATGACATATAATCTAAAACTGATATGATCAAACCCTTATATTAACGTAGAGAAACTGAAGTTGGGGTCCACACACCATCCATTATTGTTGTTGGAAAACCTATAATTTTGTTGCTATAAGGTGTGCTTTATGACAAGTTTCTCTTGTGGGACCCATTTGAAAGTCAATCCCTCATTTTTATTTTAATATATATACTAAGAATATTTGTATTGATTATGTTGTGCTTTTATTTAAGAATCTAAAAATGTGATACTAAATTAATTTTAAAATTGACAACATGTCACACAATATTATACTGTAAAAATGTATTTATATTTATTTAAAAGAAATATTTTTTTTTGAAGGAATTTAAAAGAAATATTTTTGTGTATTGTGAAAAAACAAGAAATATTTTTGTGTGCAAATACTTATAGCTTTACAACATTTTTTTTATTTTTTGACAAAAGCTTTAGAAGATACTTGTCAACAAAGTATATTTCAAAAGAATATACTTTTGGACCATACTTATTATTGTTAATGATTCTATTTTCTTTTGTGGTCAAGAATTTCTTTTGAGCAGTTTTTTGGTCAACAATTATTGTTAATGATTCTTTCTGCTAATAAAACTAGTATTATTGTTGTTAGTTACCATCCTCAAATCACCACCGTCACGTTGGCCCTTCAACCACAGCCATTGAACCCACATATTTTAGCCTTTAATGTTAACTATACTAAATTACGGGATACATCTTAAAAGATAAAAAAATGTGATTATATAATTTTTCATATTCTTTATAATCATCGTAGAAACGAATACACATTTAATTTAAAATCTAATTTTACATTTACTTAGAAGGTTAAATTATATATTAATTTAGTGAACTTTGAATCCAAACAAATTTTTTAATTTTCTTTAACCCTTATTAAAGGTGGCTAGAATGTAGGATTCAAATTTCGACTCACTAGTGCAAATCAGGGATCCAAGACCTGATTTTTAAAGATTTCAGACCTGTTTTTGTGCAAAAGTGGTCTTAAATCTCTAAAAAAACAGGTCTTGTATCCTTGATTTGCACTAGTGACTCCTACATATTACAATTCATTATCCATGCTAATCGAGGTATGCTCAGGAGAAGGATTATAATTTAACCTTATTTAGTGACTTAATGTTTTAAGGATTCTGCTAGTGCTTGGGGAAACTAGTAAAAATAATTGAAACTTTCACTGTAAATAATAGTTTTTTGTCTTTTAAAAATTGAATGTATCACTTTTCATCACTTTCTAATACAATATTTCTATATTAATTATCTTAACTAGTGTCTCAGATGCATTCTTTAAAATTTTCCATGTTTTAATCTTCTTATCTTTATTATTGAAACTAATTTTTTTGTCAAGTTATTGAAGACTCTTCAGTAATTCTCTAGTAAATCTAGATATCTCCCCCTACTCTCAAGAGAAGATTCAAATTGTCATTACTCTCTTTTGTTAATTAATCTAATGACTAAAATTCATCTATTAAAATGAATAAATAAGATATCCAGAGTTCAAACCCAACCAAGCTAAACTCACAAGATCAAACTCTTGTTACTATAACCATAAAAAATATAACGTCTTCCAGTAAATTACTTACTCCCTCTTATCTCAATTATAAATATTTTGTACTTTTTAGATTCATTAAATAAATGATGTATATGACCTACAATATAGACCACATACATCATTTATTCAATAAATAAAAAAATGAAATATTACTTATAATTGAGACCGAAAAGAGTATTCAACCATTTATTATTCGTGATAAATTAACTTGATGAATGGAACAATATCAAATATTTTGAATGCCAAGAGTAACAACTTTTCCATAACCAACAAAAGTTCTTCTTTTGTCAAAGCAAAACAAAATTAAGCTCATTATTTTAAAAAGTGCAAATATGTAGCAATCAAATGACGAAATAAAATTAAGTGGTCTCACTGCTAAATTAATTTTGTAAGTGTCAACAAGTCAATTAAGTAGTGGAGTTCAGAACAGTAGGTTAACATGATCCATATTGGTCACCTCAACATGGCCAGTAGTACACAATGGGACCATTAACTTGGTAACATGACTATTCTGAATAATTTAAAGTGTTTTTAAAAAATAATTATAAACTAGATTTTAAAAAAATAAACATGGTAACGAATATGTTGTCCCAATTTATTATTCTCAGAGACTAAAATAAGTCTTTACTCAAAAAAACATTGATAACTTCTATGATTATATTCTTATTTTTATCTGATTAATCATTTTGAAAAATTAAAAGAAATAATATATTAAAAAATAATATAATATATAATGAAAATCTGAAAACATTTACTAACAAATAAAAGTATTATTTAAAAATTATATTATCACCTCCGAAAATAATTTTAAAAAATACCGAAATTAATTTTCACGACAAATATTTTTCAAATGTTTATCGTGAAGGAAAAAATAAATTTGACTTCTTCCCTTGAAATTATTTAATAGAAAAGCGTTTAGTTGATAATTATTTTGATCATATTATAATTGTATTATAATATTTAATAGAAAAGACTTGGTAGCCATATAAAATTAAAGGCCTTTAATTTTTTCAAATTGAATTTCAATAAAAAAGCCTTTAATTAATTAATATAAAACAAAAACAAATATAAATTTGTTTTTTAAACTAATGAACAATATTTTAATAAAAAAATAGTATTATTTCTGGGAATTGAGAAAAGATACATGAAGAGTAGCCGAGAGAGAATAGTCTAAAATTGAGTCTAAATTCATTTAATTTATTTTTGGTCAAGTAAATCATTTGATTTATGATTTTATATTATTTTATTTGAATGTTATTAATATATATTCAAAAAGTCTTGTTTCATTTGATATTGCGAACACTTTTTTCACTTTGAAGAGAGTATATAAACAAGTGCCATAGAGGTGTGTGAGCTCATAACCAACATAACCTTCTTGTACCGTAATTTCTATCCTATCATCCATTTTCATTTCTTGGGATTCAGAATTCTCATTCAATGATCATTTAGTCCTCTTTTTCTGCCCTTTGAAACTGACTCTTGTTTTGCATTTTCTTCACATTTATATATTGCAGTGTATTTTTCTTCTCTTTTTGGCACAACATGGCTGCCGGTGATAAGGGTTCAATCTCACTGGAGCAAATTAAGAATGAGACTGTTGATTTGGTATATTTCCTCTAACCTCTTCATGTTTTTCGTACCATTTTTTCCCACAATTAATCATGTGTTTGGAATGTTCATTTGTCATTTACAAAAATACATATCTTTCCTTTAAATATGGCCAACATATATAGGTTCTTTGACTTGGATCAAAAAATGTTCTTTTGATTTTGTTATTTTTCTTCAAAGTTACTTATATCACAACATGGCTCTTTGATTTGGTTTGGAATCAAAGTTATAGCTATTTTCCTTACTTCAAAATCCATAAAGAAGTTAGGTTTTCTCTTAACTCTACTATTTGATTTTTGTTTTGTTATTTTTTAAAGCCACATAAGTGTGAAAATTGTTAGTTTTTATAGAGGGTGAGCATCTGACTTTTGAGTTTTGACCTCCTTTAATTCCCATAATAACTCTCTCATTATTATTATTATTATTATTATTATTATTATTATTATTATTATTATTATTATTATTTCTTGAACCACATAAGAGGGGTCTAATTTTTTTTCTTCAATATATATATATAATTTTTTTTTCTTTCTATTTAATAGTTTCATTGGTTAGAAAATGAAAGACCCCAAGTTGTCAAAATGACAGTTAAAAATTAGTATAAGGGGAAGGTAACATGCATAGAGTTGGATGGAGAAGTCATATACAAGAAATCCATTTAAGTTCATTTGTGGAACCTCTTACGTATCCTAGAAATCCATTATAAAAAAGAGAGCAAAAATTGTTTAATAATGATTACAAATTTAACACATTAATTAATTAGTCTTTCCTTTTTCTCTCTCGTATATGTTTGGTATCACTATAAATTAGATAAAATTATGAGTATATCATATGATTTTATTAAAACTACAAAATATATAGATTTTACAAAATCGCGATGAGATTTTGTCGTATTCTATGTGATACCAAACAAACATTAAATGAACTTTTTTCATATGGGGGATCCAAATTTGCATGTGAGTTAACAGTTCAAGAAATAGAGGTCAAGGCATCTCAAAATTGGCCCCCCCATATGGTGTATATATTGTACATGTTTCTCAAGTAACCTCCACCATGTGTGCCTTGTTTGGTGAGAGGGAATATTAAGTACTTTTCCGTGGTACCTTTGGCCTTTTTGGTCATTCATAATCATAAATACTTATGATGTTGTTCATGTGTGAATCTTGGCCCTTGAGATTAACCGTTTTCATTCACATTCAACGGTCCTGACATCAAAAAGGTTGATGGTGGGCCCCACTTTTCAACTTCTTTTGTGAATTTGATATTTTGTGGTATCATCAAATACACTTTTTTTCCAACCCTTCTTAACACCATAATCTATGTAATAATCAAATATTGTGTAGCAAAATCTAGCTTCATATCTTTTTTATTTAAAAGAATTTAGATGAGTTAGATTCTAGATAAGTATAATACTATAGTAATAAAAAAAGGAGTATTATTTTTTCTTTTTAAGAAGCCAATTACAGAGAGAATTTTGGTACTCAAAATTAAAATTGTTCAAAAAAAGTTTTGGTAGTAAAGAAAAATAGTAATTTGGTAGTCAAAATCAAAATTTCCAGACTGCAGTAATTAATTAATTTTTTACTATTTTTTTTTTATCTGCATGATGTAAATAACTGTTTTTTTTTTTTTTAAGAAAAAACTGT
>Ga0228710_1001675_pt1 | contig 33776 bp, 27 predicted proteins | sample MedpolnodulmetaG_FD_177995 | JGI IMG/M metagenome (GOLD analysis project Ga0228710, IMG submission 177995) | Root nodule microbial communities from Medicago polymorpha collected in Santa Monica, California, United States - pink nodules | ecosystem: Host-associated > Plants > Roots > Nodule... | reverse complement strand
GTGATTAAAGCAAAAGAAGAAAAATGACTAATTAAAAATAAAATTTAAAACTAAAATTAAAATTTAAAAATAAAAGAGAATTAATAAAAGATGGAATTTTAAAAAATAAAAGTAAATTAAAAAAAAATAAAGAGAGAAGAGGGTCTGAATCGGGACAAAAAAAGAGGTATTTTAAAATACCTCTGCCGAATTTTTCACAGAAATGTCAGAGACTATTCAGGATCAAACAGTGTATGAATGTAAGACCTTAGGTCAAAAATTGGGGTATGACACATAGATATTCATCAAGTTAATTCAACATATGCATTCATATAGTAATTCACCAACAAGTTATTCATATAATAATCATCAACATATATACATACTTTCATGTAATAATTCATCAACAAAGTTATTCATGACAAACAAAGTTAGACTCATCACAACATAGGTTAAATACTCTTAAACACTATAATTGAACTCATAGTACACAAGCTTTGAATTTTGGAGACAATCCATAAGTTTTGGGTTGACTTAGAAATAGTAATGCGGGATTTTCATAAAATTTCACTAAGACCTCCTTGGAGTATTTTCATCATAACTCAAAATCTAAAAATCATTTTCAAGTCAAACCAAAGCCATTGGAAATCTAACAAAATTATCTAAAACTTTCATGTTTACACCAAAGGCCAATTCGAAACAGAAATGGGTGAAAAAACACAAAAAACGCGAAACCAAAGTCCTGACAGCACGCACGGCCCGTGCCGTGCACATGCACGGCCGTGCCAAAAAAGGCAGAAAGCACACACGGCCCGTGCCATGCACACGCACGTCCGTGCTCGTCTGACAGCACAACTTTTTCTCGTTTTTTCTATTTTCACCATTTCGCACATAAAATTCAAACCGTTAATCGGATTTTGATGCCGTTTTCGCCTACACGCTCCTGACACATAGCTCTATCATAATCTACAAAAAAATTCAAGTTTCAACCATCCCCAAAAATCGTTTTCCAAAACCTCACATAATCACTGATTGGCAAAAACGCTTAAACACCGACATTTCACACGAAAAACCCGAATTTGATCTACCCAAATTTCAAATTTGATAGGGAACTCAACCTGTGATGTTTCTACAACCTGTACATCATTTATACATGAATTCTATGGACTTTCTACAATCTTAACAACCAAATTCTACATGTTCTACCATCAATTCCAATTCCAAACCCTAATTCTCAAATTCCCAAAACAATAACTACATGCCAAATTCAGTTTCAGAATTACACCACTTAAGATTAGAGAATATCAGTCCTACCATTACCTTAGATTAGATGATTCCAAGACTCTACAGGTTCTCTCTTCTCTTGGTTCTCCTCTTTTTCTCCAAAAGTTTGTAACCTAATTTGTGTCTGGCTCTTAGCTTTTATATCTCACACCCTCAACATATTTTCCAACTAAATCAACGTATTTTCTAACTAAATTCAAATCAGCCCCTCAAATATATTTATTCTAAATATCCAACATATTCTACTAAAAAGTATAATATAAAGCCACTTAATAAAATATTAAAACACCACAACATGTCATAAATCAACATAAATCATATAAGTCATATAAAAGACTCTAAACTCAATTAAAAATAATTAAATAATAAATTGGGGGTTACAACAAAGGCAGCGAAAGGCACTGAAGTCAAAGGCACGCAAGTGCTTCGTTTAGCAGTTAAAATAAAAATCCCGCTTGTAGAGTACACGCTGTGAACATAAAGAAGAAGAAAGGGTTTCATTCAAGCTTCAAAGTCAGGTTGAGTTTTAGTAAATAAGCTTCACTTTTTTCCTTGAACGATCATGGCGAGGAAATACGACGGAAATGCTGTGGGAATAGACCTTGGAACAACCTATTCTTGTGTTGGTGTTTGGTTGGAGGAAAAGAACAGAGTTGAGATTATTCACAACGATGAAGGCAACAAAATTACACCTTCCGTCGTTGCTTTTACCGATGATCAACGGTTGGTTGGTGGTGCTGCTAAGGATCAGGCTGCCATCAACCCACAAAACACTGTCTTTGGTATATTCCTAATCCTATTCTCCAATCTTTTGATATTTACTGTTGTTATAGCCAAGGTTTTTAAATTGTTACCGGATTTAAGCCGTGTACCGACACGAAACCAAAATGATTATGTTTAATTGTTTGAGTTTTTTTTTTTCATTCAAATTACTACCGGATTCAACCAGTGTTTGAGGTTCATATCCGTTTATGTGCCAGTGCATCACAGAATTGGACTGATGCAATAGTAGTAAAAACAAAAAACCTTATGTCATAGTTTAGGTCGTTGTTACATAGATTTATTTATTTATATTTATGATTATCGCTAAGTTAGTAGGATAAATGAATGATGAGAAATAACTATTATTATTTTTTTCAGATGCCAAGAGGTTAATTGGTAGGAAGTTTAGTGATCCCGTTGTTCAAAATGATATAATGTTGTGGCCATTCAAGGTTATTTCTGGTGTTAATGACAAACCTATGATTACTGTTAAGTACAAGGGTCAAGAGAAGAACCTATGTGCTGAGGAAATATCATCTATTGTCCTCACAAATATGAAGGAGATTGCAGAGGCTTATTTGAAATCACCTGTTAAAAATGCAGTCGTGACTGTGCCTGCTTATTTCAATGATTCCCAGCGAAAAGCCACCATGGATGCTGGTGCCATTGCTGGCCTTAATGTTATGAAGATAATCAACGAACCCACTGCTGCAGCTATTGCATATGGCCTTGACAACAAAGGTAATTGTGGTGTCGAACGGAATATTTTTGTCTTTGATCTTGGTGGAGGGACTTTTGATGTGTCTCTCCTCACAATTAAAGGCGATGTCTTTGAAGTTAAAGCCACTGCTGGAAATACTCACCTTGGTGGAGAGGACTTTGATAACAGAATGTTGAACTACTTTGTTGAGGAATTCAAGAGGAAGAACAATGTGGATATTACTAAGAATCCAAGAGCCTTGAGGCGGTTGAGAACCACATGTGAAAAGGCAAAAAGGACACTTTCTTTCAAGTTGGTCACTACTATTGAGATTGATTATTTATGTGAGGGCATCGATTTTTCTTCATCAATCACTCGTGTCAAGTTTGAGGAAATCAATATGGACCTTTTTAATGAGTGCATAAGAACTGTTGAGAGTTGTCTTACCGATTCAAAGATAGAGAAAAGTAGTGTAGACGATATTGTTCTTGTTGGTGGCTCGTCCAGAATTCCCAAAGTGCAGGAACTATTGAGTGACTTTTTCAATGGGAAGGATTTATGCAAGAACATCAATCCTGACGAGGCTGTTGCTAGTGGGGCAGCAATTCAGGCTGCTTTGTTGAGTAAAGACTTTAAGAATGTTCCAAACTTGGTGCTGCGAGATGTTACCCCTTTGTCACTCGGTATCTTATCCAAAGGAGATATTATGTTTGTGGTGATTCCTAAAAATACTTCTATACCTGTCAAAAAGACACAAAGAGCATGTACTGCTGTAGATAATCAATTCTCAGTCCAATGTAAGGTTTATGAGGGTGACAGAGCAAGAGCTAGTGACAACAATCTGCTTGGCTTTTTTGATCTTTTGTGTGTCCCTGGTGCTCCTCGTGGCCATCCCTTGGAAATATGCTTCACCATTGACGAAAATGGTATCCTAACTGTTTCTGAGAAGGAAATATCTACCGGCAATACAAATGAAATAATGATAACCAATGACAAAGAAAGGTTATCGGCCGATGAAATTAAAAAACTGATTCAAGAAGCAGAGCAGTACCGCCTTGAAGATGAGAAATTCCTAAGGAAGGCTAAGGTAATGAATTCATTAGATGATTGTGTTTACAAGTTAAGGAATGCTCTAAAGAATAAGGATATTAAACTTAAGTGCTCTTCTCAAAAAGTTAAAAAGATCAATCATGCAATTACAATGGCTACATATTTGCTTGATAAGAATAACCAGGAGAATGACATAGATGTTCTTGGGGATCATCTGAAGGAGCTTGAGAGTATGTTGGAAGACCTTGTGGAAAAAAGTGGCTAGTTTTCTTTATCATTAGTTAGATTTTTAAGTGTTGTCTTGCTTTTTTATGTGGTGAATGAAAACCTTTATGATGATTATCTATTATATCTATTAGTATTTTGAAGGTTCACTTGATAAAAATATGTATTTTGAAGGTTGGATAAAATTTGCATTGGCCATGTTTGCTGACTTGTAAACATTACCATGAATTTTGAGCATTCTTGTTACCAACTCAGCTAGTTTATTTTTATTCGATTTCTTTACAAGTTTATTTCATTAGTTTGCAAATCCAACCACTTGTGCTCTTGGTAACCTATTTGATATGGTTGAGAAAATCATCAGCATGTTAAAAGGGTTTACAAGGGTGAACGTGTCGTAAAGCTAGACATTCGTCATGATTCAAGAATTTTTATGCCTTGTAATGTTGATATGCTTAATTAGAGAAGAAAAAAGGTTAATTTTGTATCTTAATTATACAAAACTAATTACAGAGTTGGAGTTTTGATTGCTGGATACCCTTTGTTGCTGTCTTAGTGCAAAGGGTTTGAGTGATTAGTTTATCAACATAAAATCAGTATAAGAAAATATTTGTTGTTTGCGCATGGAACATTTATATTATATTAAGATAAAATTGGCGTTGGTCATGACAATCTTTGTCAGTGTTGTGAAATATTGGCCGTGGCATTTTTATGAATCTTAAAAGGGAGGAATTTGACTTTCAACTGATAACATTTCTCTGTATCATTTTATATTTCCATAATTCTGTCTGGTGTGTCCATCCTGTGTCTTGCTATGGGTACCATGTGACTGTCTCTTAAAAATTGTAGCTGCTTCGCGCTGTCAAACCAAAGTATTTGTGATTTTTTCTTCAAAGATTAAAGAATGACTTGCCTTGCATTGTCTATAATTAGAGAAAAGTAATGCTGGGTGTTGCTACATGATTTTTCCACAAGCTGTTTAATAAAGCTCTTCACTGCATCCAAATGTACAGAATTAATGATTAATTATAGTAGGATTTAGGCTTGTGTCTTGAAGTTATTTCAATGATTTGATCTATATTATATAATTCACTACAGACTTACCTTGAGTGTGAGGCAGCTCTATGATTCTGTTCCTAGAAAGCATTTGAATACTCTATCCATTCTATGGCGATTTCCAAAATTATGGACCAAATTACAAACACTGACTAAGTGTACTAATTGAATTTCTTTTCAAGTGACCTTCATTCTATCCCTTAAACGTGTAGTCTATATGCAAAATGAAAATTTTAACTATTAATTTAATTATTATACTTGGTAAACTAAAGAGTAGTATTTTATTTCTAGGGTCTCGGTGTCAACTCAAATAGTTATTATATCGTCAAACTATTTTGTAGTGTGGAACAATTGAACTATGATCTGAAAATCTCATAGCTTGAATGTCATGTTTGGTTCTAACAACATCGAGTAGAATGTATGTGACTTTCCTTCCAAAAGAGAGTGAGAAGTCACTAGAATGTATGTGATTTTCCGCCTTGAAACAGAAAGAGGGAATCAAATAGTCTATATTGAACAATTTATATGATTCACTTGAAAAAGTGGCAAAAAAAAAAATAAAAAAAATACTTGAGGGACCAAAGATAGGTCTTGAACTTGGCACAACCATTTTATGACTTGTTGTATGACAGGATCAAAACAAAAGAGCTAAGACCAGCACTGGCTCCACCATCTATATGGTTTCTTTTCGTTGAGAATCATTGAAATAAGAGGGCACGGTGACTGGTGATTTAATATACGCCTCTGCAATCCTTTACATATTTGTGATGATCATTGATGATATTTCCTCAGCACAAATGTGTTTCTCATGACCCTTGTACTTAACAATAATCATGGGTTTGTCATTCGGACCAACAATTACCCCAAATGGCCACAACATAATATCATTTTGAACAATGGAATTGTTAAACTTCCCCAGGATGAACCTCTTAGCATGTGAAAAAGCAACATTAATGATTATATTTTATCACTCATTGGTCTTAAACCATAAAAATGCAATGGTAGCAACTAATATATAAAGCAGGGCCGGCCATGGCCAATTGCATCAAGGCCCTTGGCACAGGGCCTCACATTTATGGGGTCCTCAAAATTTGAAAGAAAAAAGTACTTATATCTTTAGACAAAATCCGTCACTAAATGTTATTTTTCCGTAGGTAAAAGCCTAGAAAACAACAATGTTGCTGTCAATTATGCATTATCCATAAGTAAATGTCTAATTATCTGTAGGTAAAAGTCATGCTCGAAAAGTCGGGGATGGCCCTGATATAAAGAGTAGAGAACCGAAATTACCAAAGACAGTGTTTTCTGGTTATGTAGCAGTCTGATTTTCAGCAGCTTCACCAATCAATCTTTGATCATTAGTGAAAACAACAAAACAAGGTGTGGTTTTGTTGCCTTGGTCATTGTGGATAAACTCCACTCTATCGTGTTCATTGTGGATAAACATTTTGATTATTTCATTTGGTATGTATGTTGGCTCAGAAAATTTAAATTTTGGAAGGTAAATATCATTAATACAAATTGTTAATATTCCACAAATTCATAAAGATCTCAGTGTATTTCACGCTTAATCTTAAATCTACAGTTACCTTGCAACAAAAAAGATTAAAAGAAATAAGCCCATAATTTCAGATTTCATCAAAATACAAAACCAAAACAAAACAAACAGCTCCAACATTTATACATATGACGAAGCTGAAATTCTTAAACACAAATAGCTAAAAATTGATCAGTACGAATCATTCAGAATCACTTTCCTATGTTGTACTTGTTCAAAGCAGATTCAAATGTGTTCTTAAGCTCCCTCAAGAAGTCCACAAACACAAATGTCTCCTTTGGCTGGTTGTCGTCAATCAATTTTTTCCCATTTATCATTGCAGAATTGATTCTCACTTTGTCAAAAGGAGTGAGCATGGAAGTAACACTATCATCCTTCATTACTTTCCTCATGTCATAAAGATAATCATCTAAAGAATACTTTGCTCTAACCTTCTTCATATGCTTCATGTCTTCAGCCTTGAAGTGCTCAGCTTCCTGGATCAGTCTCTCAATTTCTTCACTTGTCAGTCCTCCACTTTCATTGGTTATTGTAATATCTTTTTTACTACCACTGCTTTCTTCCTCAGCAGACACGTTTAATATACCATCAGCATCTATAGAAAAGCATACCTGGATAGGAAGTCCACGAGGTGCACGACGAACTTTGAGATTAAACAAACCAAGCAAGTTGTTCTCACTTGCAACCATTCTCTCACCCTCATAAACATCAATGTCGACACTGGATTGATCATCATCACATGTGAGGTATTCTTCCTTTTTCCTTATAGGAATAGAAGTGCTCTTAGGAATCACTACAGACATGATATCATCAAGTATTGACGTGCCAAGAGACAATGGAGTAACATCTTGCAGGAACAAATTTGGAACATTCTTAATCCCATCACAAAGCAAAGCAGCTTGAACAGCTGCACCATAAGCAACAGCCTCATCTGGATTGATGCTACTGTAAAGATCCTTCCCCTCAAAAAAGTCCTGCAATAGCTTCTGCACTTTGGGAATCCTAGAAGAGCCACCAACAAGTACAACATCATCTACAATGCTCTTGTCCATCTTAGCATTAGCGAAACAATTCTTGACAATCTCCAAACACTTTTCAAAGAGATCCATGTTAAGTTGTTCAAACTTGGCCCGAGTGACTAATAAATGGAAGTCAACTCCCTCATATATAGCATCTACGTTGATTGTTGCCTCAGTATCATATGACAGTGTCCTTTTAGCCCTCTCACAAGCTGTTCTCAACCTCCTAAGAGCCCTTGCGTTCCCACTTACATCCACTTTATTCTTCCTCCTAAACTCCTTGACTAAATGGTGAACCATTCTGTTATCAAAGTCCTCTCCTCCTAGGTGGGTATCTCCGGAAGTGGCTTTTACATCAAAGCTATCACCTTTGAGTGTGAGAAGAGACACATCAAAAGTGCCACCGCCAAGATCAAAGATGAACACATTTCGTTTTCTGATGTTATTTTCTCTCTTTTGAAGGCCATATGCAAGGCCAGCGGCAGTAGGTTCATTAATTATCCGCATTACATTGAGGCCAGCAATGGCACCAGCATCTTTGGTAGCTTTTCGCTGAGAATCATTAAAATAAGCTGGCACAGTAACAACTGCATTCTTAACAGGTGACTCCAAAAACTTTTCTGCAATCTCTCGCATCTTCGTGAGGACCATGGAAGAAATTTCCTCTGCACAAAGACGCTTTTCCTCACCCTTATACTTAACAATGATCTCAGGCTTGTCGTCAAAACCAGCAACAACCTTAAATGGCTACAATTGTATGTCATTCTGAGTTACAGAATCACTAAATTTCCTTCCAATCAACCTCTTTGCATCTGCAATAGAAAAAGTACACTGATCTATAAATTGTTTTGTTCTCATGTAACCATAGAAAAACTAAATAAAATAACTACTACGAATTACTATAATAAATAAACCATGCAGGAAGATAGAAAGATAAATTACCAAAGACAGTGTTTGTTGGGTTAGAAGCAGCCTGATTTTTTGCAGCATCACCAATCAACCTTTGATCATTAGTGAAAGCAACAAAAGAAGGTGTAATTCTATTTCCTTGATCATTATGAATGATCTCTGCTCTATTGTTTTGGCCCTGCCAAACTGCTACACATGAATACGTTGTGCCAAGGTCAATTCCAATTGCTGGACCCTTGTGTTTTTTGGCCATTCTCTCAAGTGATTGAAGTCTTTTCTTGAAGAGATATAGAGGTGTTTTATATTTCGGGTTGGTTGGGTTTTATACATGTGGATTGTGGACTTTGAAAATTAGTGAAGTAATAAAGCTGCACTGTACGTATACTTAGATGCATGTATATTCCATAAAATGAATTTAGTTATCTTAATCCCAAGACATATCATTATCCTAGTAAAGTTACAAGAATATCTACAAGAGTATTAATTTGATATTTTCGTGACTCCTCGTAACTCTAGGAACATAGGAGGAAAATAATATCCGTTACATACACTCAAGAGTCACGACGGTATGGCTTCTTGGCAGGAGATTCGTTAAGTGCGCTCCTCTCTCTTTTTTCTTTGAAGGAAAATGCACTCCTATTTTCAAAATGGAAAGTCTACTGCATTTATTTAGCATTCCTTGCTTTGGTGTAAAATTAAATAATTCTCTGATTGTGAGCCTTCATTGTACATTATTTTATTTTGTAAAAAAAAAAAACGTTTTATAGAATTTTAAATAAATTTTTAATAGAGGGCTAATAATCATAATAAACTATCTAAAAAAAATTAAATAATAAACTATAATTCCCTTAAAAAATAATAAACTATTGGAAATAATAATGTTCATATTTGTTAGGCTTAATTGCAGTTTTAGCCTCCTAAGTTTCAAGAAGTTGCGATTTTGGCCCTCTAAGAAAAAAACTACAAAACCACCCCTAAGTTTTTCCCCTGTGGCAGTTTTGGCCTCCTAGGCCAATTTTTAATAAAAAATATTTTTTAAATAATTAAAAAATAAATTATTTTAATTAAACAAATAGATTTTTTTTTAATAAGAAAAAAATATTATTTAAAAAATACATGTGGCGTCCACGTGTGCGTTGACCGAGTCAAAATTGGCCTAAGGGGCCAAAACTGCCAAAGGGGCAAAACTTAGGGGGCAGTTTTGTAGTTTTTTCTTAGGGGGCCAAAATTACAACTTTTTGAAACTTAGGGGGCTAAAACTGCTATTAAGCATATTTGTTATCAACAAATACCAAGGAAACTTGACATTGCGCTAACAATGTATTGTAGTTGAAAAAAATTAAAAATAACATAAATACTAAATTCAATTTGAGGAAACTCTGAGAGGTTTGTCGAGTGGTTAAAAGACAAGTCTTAAATTTTAGAGATCTTAGGTTCGAACTTCGCTTGTTTTTTTGAAGTGAGATAAATATAAATACATTTGTAATATTCTTTGAGCTAGAACTTCCCGGTTTTGGACTGAACGCCATCCTTTCACCCTAAATTTTATGTAGCCATAAGAATACTCCCTCCGTCTCACAATATTAATCATTTAAGGTTTGTTCATGATTATTAAGGAAATGATTAATTGTGTTGATTTCAATGGTAAAACTAGTAGTATTTACTAAAACACCCTTATTAATTGTAGTTAGTGGAGTAGTAAAGTTGGATGAAATTTAATAATAAGGGTATAATAGTGGGAAAAAAAAAATGCTGCATTGGTATTGTAAAGTGAAAATTATTTTGAGAAAAAGAAAAAATGTTAAAGAGACAATTATTGTGAGACGAAAGGGGTATCAATTTGACAAAAAATCAAAGATATGAATTGTATACAGTTAAAGGCTCTATGAAACATTCTCAGTCTCGGTGCATGATTATAATTTTTCTTTCTAATAAAAGGTTTTAAAAATAATTCTTTTAAAAAATATGTATTTATAAGTATTTATGAATTCACATTCCCGCTTTAAAAAATAATTCATACCCCGGTCCTGAAATTAAAGAACATATAGTATATTTTACCCCAAATACTTTATGTGATCATTTAAGTTAGATGTTTATAAGAAGTTAATTCTTTAAATTTTTTTATACAAATTTATTTTTTAAGTTTTTTTCTGTTACAAATTGGTCATTTAAATCATAAAATATTTGCACTGATGTCCATTTTTCAACCAACTGCGTTAAAAAGCACGTACAAACCATTTAACATTGAGGTGGTAGGTTCAAAAGTGCTTATGACATCAAACATGAGTTTTACTCACATTTTCTTCTTGTTATTTTAATGCAAGCCTAATGGTTCGCCAGAATGTTGCGGAAGATCTCAATTACTAATATTATGGGGATCCAAGCAGTGTTAGGTACTGGTAAATATTTGGGGCTTGATTGGTAGGAACAAGACTTCTCTATTTTGTTACATTAGGGAGCGTGTGTGGCAGTGAATAAACTTGTGGAGACTAGCAAATGTTTATCGAAAAGCAAGTAATGAAATTATGATTAAATCAGTTCTGCAAACTATTCCGTCGTATGTTATGAGTTTTTTTGGTGGGGGCATGGTGGTCCTAATTCTCGTGGTATCCATTGGATGTCGTGGGAGAAGCTTTATATGCACAAGAAATATGATGGGATGGGTTTTAAAGATTTGAGTGCTTCTGATTAGGCGATGTTAGATAAGCAAGGCTGGAAATTCCTTATAGAACCGGACTCTCTGGTTTCCTGCATTTACAAGGCAAGGTATTTCCCTACGCGCGGTTTTTTTCCAGCCAGTCTGGGCCACAACCCCAGTTATGTTTGGAGGAGCATCCTCAATGCAAGATTTATTGTTCGAGGTGGGGCTCGTTGGTGCATTGGTTTAGGTGTTTCTATCCTTGTTCTCAATGAACCATGTTTGCCCAATGGTGAAAGAATTGATCCAAACATTCCCGGATTGCAATTTCTTGAGAACTTCTCGGTTGGTAGTTTATTTCACCCCATGTCCAAAGAGTGGAATCAAGACGTGAATCAACATATTTTTCTTATTGGTGTTGTTGATTCCATTATGCGGAAAGACTTTGTGTTGCATTATGTCAAAAGTACTTATAAACTTTGTGTTGACAACTTGATTGATACTTCCCATCTTTGCAAACAAGGTAATTCGGATGGTATATGGAGGCTGCGAGTTCCTCCGAAGGTCAAGAATTTAATTTGGAGAATGTGTAGAGGTTGTTTACCAACATGTGTTACACTCTAAGACAAAGGAATGAAGTTCCCCACCACTTGTGTCGAGTGCAATGAACCGATGGATCAGACCTTAACCATATTATTTTCAATTGTCCTTTTACTTTGCAGGTGTGGAAAAGAAGTGGCCTAGGGGACATCATTAATGGTGAGATAATTCCCAAAAGTTTGTAGCTCTCTTGTGGAGTTTATGGAAGGACCACAATCTAAAACTTTGGCAAGACCTCACTGAAACAGTAGCCAAAGTTATTGATGGTGCATTTCATTTAATCGAAGACTGGAGTTTGGCCAACACCCCTCATATGGCAGCTAGGACGCGCAGGTACTTACACAACATACTCTTGCTGCTTCTTTCTCGAGTGAAGCTAGTGGCTCTACCTCTCCTACACCTCAGAACAACAGAGTTACTTCAGGTATGGCATAACTTTGTTGGCAAAAACCTCGGTAGGGTCGTTTTAAATGTAATGTCGATGCTTCTTTGTTAGATCAATTTAATAGAACAGGAATAGGCATTTGCATCCGCGATGATGAAGGTGTCTTTATGCTTACTAAAGGGATCCCGGTTACCCTTGTGTGTCTTTATGGTAGGGCGACAAGGGTTTTGATAATGTTGATTTTGATTTGGATTCCAAGATTACTACTGATGTGTTCAATAGTCACCGTGTTGATATCACAAAATTTGGCCGGATAAAAATCTTAGAAATTTGTTGTTCGAACCAAAGTTGACCAGGTTTGAACGGTATGGTTCAGTTATGTGTTTGATCAGGGGCGGATCTATTAATAAGCTATCTGGGGCTAAAGCCCCACATGCAACTTCCCCATTTTATTTTTAATATAAATAGAGTAATAGTTATTTTGGTCTCTGAATGTGTAATAAGTAGTCACAATAGTCTCTTAATGTAATAAAATTTTAAAATAGTCTTTGATTTTGCACTTTGTTAGTCAAAATAGCTTTGAAGTGACAATAAGTAAGTATATTAAAATAGGCTTGGCAAATGGATTACCAGATGACTGTACAGTAGCAAACTGCAAGAATAAGACAACAACTCCAACAGCCTGTTGTATAAACTTGGAGCTCTAAAATTTGGAGCAGAGTTTGTTTGTTGTATAAAGAAATTCTAATAGTACACTGAATGTACAGTCAGAGATCTTTCTTCTTATTAACTCTAAAATTTTGAAGCTCACTGTGGATTGAATAGAATGAGCCTTATAACAATTGAAAAGTATTTTTTGGTAAGTTTTTGAAAACTTTAACTTTGCACACCACCACCAGCACTATGCTGCTTTCGCACTTTAGTGTAGTAGAATTCCAACAAACTACTATAGCGCACTATCCGCTAATGACAACACTGATAAAATTTATATCATTGATCCTATTTTATTAACTCAGTTTTTGTTACGACGCTGTCTTTTATATCTCTGGTGCCTTACAGTCGTGAACTCATTCTTAACTTTCTGGCTCATTTCTTCTTCAGATTTGCAGAGAAAGGTAAGATATTCACCAAACAAGAGGTGCGAGCAATTTAGACGGATCTTTGTAGCATATTCTTCACCGCTGATGGAACCGACCATGCGAGAGTGCGGAATTGGATACTGGGAGGCACTTATACTCCAATCACATTATTAATTATAAATGCATTTTCATTGGTGCCTATAGCAAGACCCAACAGGAACACACCAGAAAGAATTATGCAAATATATTATGGCACAGAGAATGGTTTGCTGGAGGGTGGTGACTGGTGACAGGATCAATGCCCAATTTATTCCAAGTTATGATCTTATAAAATTTTCCCATATATATTCCCACACCTTAACTAACCACACTGCATTGTACCATACAATCAAAATTTTGAATTTGTATTGAGTAAAGATTGTGCTTATGTTGAGCATTTCAATCCACAAATATAAATTAACATGAAGACATAGTTGGTTTGTCAAAATAATTAAGGACCCTTGTACATCAAATAGAAACTAAATGAACTGAAAAAGAAAAAATAGTGCAAATTTTAGATAACATGACAACTGCAAATAGATATAATAAATATCATCATAAACTGTTTCAATTCATAACCTATAAAAGAAAGGAAAAACTTAAAAAAACTAACTTCTGAAAATGGAAACTAGCCGGTCTTAAATGCAAGGTCTTCAAACATACTTTTGAGCTCCTTCAGATGATCTTTGAGAACATCTACTTCACTCTGCTGGTTATTCCTATCAAGCAAATTTGTAGCCACAGTAATTGCATTGTTGATCTTTTTAGATTTTTCTGATGATACCTTTAAAGCAACAACAACATCCTTATTCTTTAGAGCATTCCTCAACTTGTAAATGCAGCGATCTAATTCATTCATTACCGTAGACTTCCTTAGGAATTTTTCATCTTCAGCGCGGTACTCCTCTGCTTCTTGAATCAGTTTTTTAATTTCTTCTCTGGATAACCTTTCTTTGTCGTTGGTTATCATGATCTCATTCATATTGCCGGTGGATCTTTCCTTAGCAGAAACATTCAGTATACCATTTTCGTCGATAGAAAAACATACATCCAAAGGATGGCCACGAAGAGTACCTGGAAGACAAGAAAGAATAAAAGAACCTAGCAGATTGTTGTCCGCGACTCTTGCTCTCTCACCCTCATAAACTTTAATTTTGACACGGCAATGGTTATCTTTAGCAGTAACATATCCTTTTGTCTTCTTCACAGGTACAGAAGTATTCCTAGGAATTACAACATCCATGGTCTCTTTATTCACTGAAATACCAAGTGACAAAGGGGTTACATCACGCAGAACCAACTTAGGAACATTCTTAATGCCTTCACTCAACACAGCAGCCTGGACAGCTGCCCCATAAGCAACAGCCTCATCAGGATTGATGCTCTTGCACAAATCCTTCCCGTTGAATAAATTACGCAATAGTTCCTGCACTTTGGGAATCCTAGAAGAGCCACCGACAAGAACAATATCATCTACACTACTCTTGTCCATCTTTGAATCAGTAAGACAACTCTCAACAGTCTGTATACATTCGTTAAAAAGGTCCATATTGATTTCCTCAAACTTAACACGAGTAATGGATGAAGAAAAGTCAATGCCCTGAAATAAATTATCTATGTCCACAAATGTGAGAGACTTGAAGGAGAGTGTCCTTTTTGCCTTTTCACATGCAGTTCTCAACTGTCTCAAGGCCCTTGGATTCCCAGTAATATCCACATTGTTTTTCCTCTTAATTTCGTCAGCAAAATAGTGTATCATTCTATTATCAAAGTCCTCTCCTCCGACGTGAGTGTTTCCAGCAGTGGCTTTAACTTCAAAGACATCATCTTTAATTGTGAGGAGAGATACATCAAAAGTCCCACCACCAAGATCAAAGACTAAAATGTTCCTCTTGGCATAATTAGCTCTCTTGTCAATCCCATAGGCAATAGCAGCAGCGGTGGGTTCATTGATTATTCTCATAACATTAAGACCAGCAATGGCACCAGCATCCATGGTGGCTTTTCGTTGTGCATCATTGAAATAAGCAGGCACAGTGACAACTGCATTTTTAACGGGCGATTCCAAATATGCCTCTGCAATCTCCCTCATATTTGTGAGGACAATCGATGAAACTTCCTCGGCACAAAGGAGTTTCTCCTGACCCCTAAACTTAACGCTAATCATGGGTTTGTCATTAACACCCGAAATAACCTTGAATGGCCACGACAGTATATCTTTTTGAACAATGGGGTCACTAAATTTCCTACCAATAAGCCTCTTTGCATCTGGAAAAAAAAAAAATATATATTAGAAGTAATAAATTCCAATGGTTCATCTGTCCTGCTACCATAATCATAAGCATTAAAATAAGTACATATCTGCAGCCGCGAAGCCGCAGTCTAAGTTACGACATTTGGGTTTTTAATGCCTCTAGTTAATTAATTAAGACAACCATGGTTTTAAATCGCGGTTGCGGTCGCAATATGCTGTTGTGGTTATTGCGATTGCGGTCATTGTGGCTGCTGAGACACGCATTGCTGTTGTTGCGGCCTGAAACAATTTTAATATTTCACAAGCTATATAGACTTATGATGCATAGGTACGTACCGGTACCTAATACGGAAAATTTTTAAAAAATGAAGGTGCGGGTATGTTGATATAAAAAAAAAATCAAGTAAATTACCACCATTTTTGTTGTAAAACCATACTTAGAAAAAATCAATTATAATAAAAAATATTTAAAAATTTTACTATTTGTATTTTGATCACGTGTTTAACCACACTTCTATTATCATATTGCTTCAAAATTTTACTTTTTTTGTGCACCCCCACTACTAATTTCATCAAAAGAAAGAGAGAGAATTGAAATACAATAAAAAAGAAAAATAACTTCGGTTATTTATCCAGCTGTACATTTTGTTGCACCAACTAGGGCGAAACAACCAAGTAAATATGGGTGCGGTTGGGTATGCAAGTTACGACTACCGGACACGTAGCCGATACGGGTGCGTACCCATGCCTCAGGGATATAGAATAACACCTCCATAGTAATACACTATCCACCATAGTATAGTCCCATTTGCTCCTAAGTACTGATTGGGAGGTGCTAAAATTACACACTTGAGAGACCGTTAAAGGTATGTTTTTTCATTATAACTATAGCAGTTTGGAATTTAGATTCCAAAATTTTAATTTTTGGTGACGAAATTTGAATAAACATGTCCGAAAATCGTCTCATACAGTTATTATGCGGTGGTGCAAGTGATCGAAGATCACAACACAATTGCGGTTATTGCTTCCGCAATTGCGGATGTGGACTGCAATTTAACACCATGGCAACAGCCGCACTTGACTGCGATTTTCCACCATATAAAGAATCACAATGCAACCAGAAACTTGGTCATAATTTTAAAATCATGGAGAATAAAAATAGAAATTTACCAAAAATGGTGTTTTGTGGGTTGACGGAAGCTTGATCCTTAGCAGCACCACCGACAAGCCTTTGACCATCAGTAAAAGCAACAAAAGAAGGTGTGGTTCTGTTGCCTTCATCGTTATGGATGATCTCAACTCTGTTTTGTTGCTCTGACCAAACAGCGACACATGAGTAAGTTGTTCCAAGGTCTATTCCAATAGCATGTCCCTCGTATTTTCTCGCCATGTTCGTTCGAATAAATAAAAAAAGCTTGAATGAAAAACAAGAGTTGCCGTTCTCGCTCTATATATGGTTAGGTAAAGCCTTTTAGGGTTTCTTATAGTTTTCTACTCGCACACTCGGGAGTTCAAGTTCAACAATAGGAAAAATTAAAAATTAAAAGGTTTAAATATGTAAATCTTCTTTGTAATTTAGCATGTTTTTAGTTTGAGTTTTTCTAATTACACCCTGTATAATCTTGGTTACACTCTAGAATGACAAAATTTCCCTTACATAAAATTTAATTTTCAAAAAGCCTCTTATTCTTTCTTGGTTACACCCCAAAACTCATCTTCTGTCTTTCCTTCTGCAAGTTGATTTATCCCTTCTATGCAAGATTTCAACGAAAATTAATAGTAAATAAGGTTAACAAGTTGTGTTTTTCGATCGATTGTGTTTTTCTTTTCATGGGTTTCCTAATTCTAAACTTTTTCTGGGTTCAATTTGTGTGTTTTCTTGTTTCTGGATTATACTGTTATTTAATCTTAAACTCAGTTTAAGTAGGTCATGTAAATTGTGTTTAAGTGTACATACTTAAACTCAATTTAAGTAGATTTATGTAAACTTAGTTTAAGTAGGTCATGTAAACTGAGTTTAAGTGTACATATTTAAACTCAGTTTAAGCAGGTCATGTAAACTTAGTTTAAGTAGGTCATGTAAACCTAGTTTAAGTAGGTTATGTAAACTGAGTTGTCTAAAAGTTCAACCTTGTTCAATGATTCAACGTAATCTCAGTTTAAGTATGTAAATGTAAACTTAGTTTAACTAGTTCACGTAAACTGAGTTTAAGTGTACATACTACATACTTAAACTCGGTTTAAGTAGTTCATGTAAACTTAGTTTAAGTAGGTTATGTAAACTAAGTTTACATGAACCTACTTAAACTGAATTTAAGTTAACTTCAACATGTAAATTGAAACAGTCTTACAAGGCAGTTGAACAAGAAGAAAAAAAATTCAAACTAACATTATTGAAAAAGAAGAAGAAATTCACTTTCTTATATGCAATTGAGTATGGATGAAAAATGTTTTGATTCACTATTTAATCTTCCACAGAGATTGATTGAACATCAGGATTGTTTGATTGTTTGTGGGTGAAAGAGAGTGACAATGAATGGAATCAAGGTTTTAAGAGAATTTATATAAAAGGACAATTTTGGTATTAACATTCAGGGTTGTTTTTGGAAGAAAAAAAATACATAAACGTAAACAAAAAAACTCGCCAAATTACAGAGACGATTTACATATTTATAAAATAAAATAAAACAAAAACACGTATTTTTATTTGAATTGTACTTGAACCCGTAATCTTAATGCTTAATACTAGTGTGTAGCACCTGTGGGTTCGCACGGGTTAATATATATGTTATCGTTACACCAAAATATGAGTATATAAAATAGAACAAAACACACAAGTCAACATCAATCGAAGTAAATTATACAAATAACACAAAGAGAAGACATTAATTGATACTACATTAGAAACATATATCTTGACATATAATCAATTGAATAAATAACAACCTCGACATTGTATACAACAAATACAACTATTCATATTTTTTGGAACACTTCCTTATAAACAACATTCAGCGTCGACGACGAAGGTTGACCACTGTCGTCAGCTATTAAAATCTTCAACACTTGTCTAATGATGACCCGGTAAACAACAACATGCAACTGACCATGCAAAAACACATGTCTAGGCAAATAAAGTCCAACATTGATATATAGAGTTTGTCCTTGACTTTTATTAATCATCGTTGCAAAACATAAAACCAACGGAAATTGTCTCCTTTGAAATGTGATAGCTACATTTGCTTTGACCGTTCAAGTTCATTTGTGGAATGAAAATATGATCAAGTTGATAGTAAAAACTGTTTGGTTCGGGATTTGATTGTTTCACTGGTACAACTTCTACGTACCCATTGTTTAATGTTAATAATAAAATAATGTATATTTCATCTTACCTTCTTAAAAAAAAACTCATATGATAGAATAATCATGCTAAACCTCCTAACCTTGAAGAAAAAAAGACATCATTCACTAACTATTTTTTTGAAAAAGACATCATTCACTAACTGTTAGCTAGGGTACATATAGAAGTCAGTTTGAAAAGTAATACAATTAATTAATAGCAAATGTAATACAGTCATATTATGGAGAAAATAGCTATAAAGGATAATCCATTTAGAAGTCGAGTTATTGGATATGAAAATCTTTTTGGCAGGGCAGTGACTTTGAAAAGCACGTGAGCGTGATTTGGTTCCCTTGTGTTTGGATAATTTGGAAGGCAATAAATGAGAAGATCTTTTACAATATGGAAATTTTCTTAGCTTCATCTAGTTTTCTTTCAATAATGTGGGTTTGGGGGCTCATCATGTGTTGTTAGCTTCGGTTTGGTGTTTTGTTTTGGGTATGAAGTATTACTTGAATGTGCATCTTTTGTTTATTACAATTTGGATTTTGTGATTTCAGTTGTTGTCTGTATTTCTATTGTGGGCTTTGGTGGTGGCAATGCTTGTAACTTTTTATCCACAAAGTATGCCTAGTACTTTGTGGTGATTTTTTGTTAGAGAGTTGTTAAACTTTACCAAGGATTAGTGTATATGAAAGGCAAGAATGTGTTGCATATCATTTAGAAAATCAAAACAGTGTGCTTAGTTTAAATCTAGTCACGTTCATTCACTCGGTGTTTCCAGAAATGGTAATCCCAAAATCATTGATAATGTTTAATTTAATGATCTTGTTTCGTTTTCATAATATTTATGTTAGTTTTTTTGGGTTGCCACATGCAAAGTTTTCCCTTATCAACTGAATTTTTCGATATGCAACAGTCTGAGATCAATCCCCACTTGTTTAAGCAGCAGATGCAGGTATTAAATTACTTCCCTGAATTGTAATCTCAATCTGAAATCTCTAATCTTAACCAATATGTTGAGCATTTTTTATTACAACCTAATCCAAACACCATATTATAGTTTAAGACAAAATTTTAGAGATCAACCAATTGCTAACTTGCTATTAATGGAAAGAATAAAATGTCAAGATTCATAGTCAAGATATTGCAGATGTGTTACAAGATCAAAGAATCCAGCTTGAGTTTGTACAATAATACCAAATATTCAACCGAGGAATTGCTTAGAATCAAAACCTTTAAATTGAAATTTCGTCATGATCAAACAACAGGTATTTCTATGTGAGCAATTAGAAGTCAAAACATGTCGCTGAGATAAGAAACAACTATTAATTAAGCTCCTCGAGTGAAATCAGCGCCATTATCATACATTGAAATTTCTATCACCTAATTGTGTTTCTTTGAAATTGGTTAAGCGCAAATTCACTGATTACATTTCTTGTAAATATTTGTGTATCCAATTCCTGAAATTGTTTGTTAGATTAGATAACCTTTCCTTGAAGAGGTATAATAAAAATTGTATGCTACGAAAAAACATTTTGATTACGAAACTTGCATAAACATGCTACAGGGTAAAAGTCATGATGGTTCGGTTTTGTGAAATAATGGTTCCCTCAACATAAAGTTCTCAATTTTGAAAGGTAAATCATTAATAAAAATGGTTAATATTCTACTATTTTATAAAGATTTCAGTGTATTTCATTCTCAATCAGAAATCTGCTGGTACTTTGGAGAAAGGAAGATTAATAGAAACAAACTCAAAATCTCATATTTTTCCAAAATCAAAGAAGCAAAACAAACATCTCCAGCGTTATACACTTGGAGGGTGAATTTCACTAAAAACAGAAATGAAATAACTAAAAATCAAGAATCAGAAACACTTTACTCATCAGAGTAACCATTATTGATCTTCTTCAAAGCTGATTCAAATATGCTCTCAAGCTCCCTCTGAAAGTCCACAAACACAAATGCTTCTTGATGCTGTTTTTCATCAATCAATTTCTTTCCCTTTATCATTGCAGAGTTGATCTTCATTCTTTCTATTGAAGTAAGCATACTAACTCTATCATCCTTCATTGCTTTTCTCATGTTGTAAAGATAATCATCCAAAGCATTCATTGCTTTAACATTCTTCTTGAACTTCATGTCTTCTTCTTTGAAATTCTCAGCATCTTGGATCATTCTCTCAATTTCTTCGGTTGATAGCCTTCCCTTTTCATTCGTTATTGTAATATCTTGCCTATTCCCACAGGTATCTTCCTTAGCAGAAACATTTAAAATACCATCAACATCTATAGAGAAACATACTTCCACAGGAATATGGCCTCGAGGAGCAGGAGGTACTGAAAAATTAAACAAACCCAACAGGTTGTTCTCAATGGCTTTCAATCTCTCACCCTCATAAACCCTAAACGAGATATTAGATTGGTCATCTTCAGCTGCAAAGTATTTTTTTGTTTTCTTGACAGGAATCGTGGTGTTTCTAGGAATCACCACATTCATAACATCTCCTTTTGTTAATATACCTAGAGATAACGGGGTGACATCTCGCAAAACTAAGTTTAGAGAATTCCTAGTGCCATCACAAAGCAAAGCAGCTTGAACGGCTGCGCCATAAGCAACAGCCTCATCAGGATTGATGCTTACACAAAGGTCTTTCCTCTTTCCTCTTGAATAGGTATTGCAATAGTTGTTGCACTTTGGGAATCCTAGAAGAACCGCCAACAAGTACAACATCTTCCACACTACTCTTTTCAATCTGAGCATCACTAAGACAACTTTCAACAGTCTCCATACATTTTTTAAAGAGGTCCACATTGAGTTGCTCAAACTTGGCCCGAGTGATTGATGAATGGAAATCAATACCCTCAAATAAGGAATCTATGTCAATTGTTGCCTCGGTATCAAATGAAAGTGTCCTTTTTGTCCTCTCGCATGCAGTTCTTAACCTTCTAAGAGCTCTCGGGCTCCCACTAATGTCCTTCATATACTTCCTCTTGAACTCCAAAACAAAGTGGTTCACCATTCTGTTATCAAAGTCTTCACCTCCAAGGTGAGTATCTCCAGCAGTGGCCTTGACCTCAAAGACATTATTCTTAATTGTGAGGAGAGACACATCAAAAGTTCCACCACCAAGATCAAAGATGAAAATGTTTCTCTCTTCAACACAACCAGCTCTCTTCTGAAGGCCATATGCAAGAGCAGCGGCAGTAGGTTCATTGATTATCCTCATTACATTAAGGCCAGCAATGGCACCAGCATCTTTTGTGGCTTTTCGTTGAGAATCATTGAAATAAGCAGGTACAGTAACAACTGCATTCTCGACAGTTGACTCCAAAAATTTCTCTGCAATCTCACGCATCTTTGTAAGGACCATTGATGAGATTTCCTCAGCACAGAAACGTTTTTCCCCACCCTTATACATAACAATGATTTCAGGTTTTTCCTCATTGCCAGGAACAACTTTAAATGGCCACAACAACTGTATGTCAGTCTGAATGACAGAATCACTATATTTCCTTCCAATTAACCTCTTTGCATCTGTAACAATAGAAGTGTTGGTTATATATAATTTTTTTTGTTCTAATGAAAGCATAGAAATAAATAAAAATAACTATAACTATAACTATATATTACTAATCTAAACTAAATTAGTATGCAGGAAGAAGAAAAAAAAAAGATAAATTACCAAAGATAGTGTTAACTGGGTTAGAAGCAGCCTGATTTTTTGCAGAATCACCAATCAACCTTTGATCATCAGTAAAAGCAACAAAAGAAGGAGTAGTTCTGTTTCCTTGATCATTGTGAATAATCTCTGCTCTATTGTTTTGGTCCTGCCAAACTGCTACACATGAATACGTTGTTCCAAGGTCAATTCCAATCGCTGGACCCTTGTATTTCATGGCCATTCTGTTTGAAGTGATTGAAAACTGTTTTAGAGAGAATATCTGAATTGAAATATAAGGAAGAGAAATAGCATTTTGTTTAATACTTTGGGTTGGTTGGTTTTTATGCATGTATACATGTATGTATCTTGATTCCATAAAATTAAATTAATTATATTTTCCTACCTATGACTTTTCACTTTCAAATTAAATTTACAAGTTTGTTAAGTTCGCGTGACTTCTCACTTCTCAGTACTCTCTTCTCACTCATAATTGGTTAGATGCACTTGCAACGGCTTGGTTTTAATTTTCGAAAAAGTAAAAGAATTTTTAATTAGACATACTTTGAGGTGGAAAAAAGAAGTAAGAAGTAAAACGGTTGGGTTTCTTGGCAGGAGAATCGTTCTTAAGTTAAAAAGATAAGTTACTGATTGTCGACCTCCATTAAATATCTTGGTAAAAGGAGTGCTATGAAATAGAAACACTCTTTCCGATAGTACTTTTTTATTTTAAGTGGGTCCATATTTTGAAAGTGGATTCCATATAATGAGTGTCAGTCTATGTACTTTATCCTATTTAAAAAAGGAGTACACATGTAAACAAAAATTATCGTTTTAAATTCATTTATTAAATGATGTACGTCGTCTATATTATAAAGACCATATACATTAATAATTTCATGAATTTAAAATGTTGATTTTTACTTATAATAATAATCGAAGAGTTTATCATGGAAATTGGAGAGTGTTAAAAATAGAGTGTTTCTAGAACTCTTCTTTATCTTGTTTGAAATACAAACCAAATGAAAATCAGAAAATTACTCTTGACACATCATATAAGGCTGAAAAACACCAGTAAAAGATGTAAATACCCCGGTGGCAGTTAACTGCCGAGGAAAGGAACCGGCGACAGTTAACTGCCGAGTAAAACTTCGGCAATTAACTACTGTTGTTTCCATCGGCAGTGAACATATGCAGAAACTGAAACTCGGTTTTCCAGTTTCCTTCATTTGTTCAAAAACTACCCAAATTCTCTTCAATTTTCATTTTCAAGAATTGCAAGCCAATCAACCTAAATATATTTTAGATTCAATTAGGTTAGAGGAGTGAAATTATGAGTGAGCGTGGTCATCGGAGAGAGAGCGGTCGCCCCAGGTTCCACCACCAAGGGGCATTGCGACGGTATTCACCTTCACTGGAAGCAAGGTACTATAGGGGGGACGGGGGCCAAGCAGGGTGCCACTAAAGGGGGGAATAGGGGAGAGTGGTCTGACGTGAGACCGCGGAGGGGGAAAGCGCCGGAACAGGTGGACGACGGACGGGACAGGCTTTGGGAGGATCAGCGGCAAGGAGGAACAAGGCGACATAGGCAGTCTAGGGTTAGGGCACGGTACGAGTCTCCATGGCAGGATTATGTTTCAGAGGATTCACGGGAATTTCGTGAACCAATATTGTCGAAGGATGGGAGACTGATTATGCAATTCTCCCGTCATGATCTGCTTGCTGGTGCGGCACGTAACTAGGAGGGACGATCGCGGTTGCATGAAGGGCGGTCTCCAGGCCCAGGGAGAAGGTCGATATCGCGACGACGGCGTTACAGCAGGGCTGATGTTGGCTACGGTAATGAGGACAGAAACAACCTGTAGCGCCATAAATCTTTGGTCGCAGCTGGGCATGAATCCAAGGATGAGGGAAACGCTGGTGCAGTTTCAAAGAAAGAGAAAGACTTCAAACAGTGGCCACACCAATCAGCTGAACCTGGTACACTTAAGCATGATGTTGTTTCATTTTATTTTACAAATGTACCGGATAATATCTCGTATTACTCTCTAAGGCTTGGGTTTGAGGTTTGTGGTATTATGGAGGATGTGTATTTGGCTAGGAAGCGAAATGTTAATGGAGCTAACTTTGGTTTTGTCCGTTATAGTAACGTGAAAGATGTCGATAAATTGTTAAAAGCGGTGAATAATGTGTGGTTCGGTGATTATAAGGTGGTGGCGAAAGTGTCGAGCTATGACCGTTATGGTAACAAAAGGGAGGATGAAGGGAGGAAGGCTGTAGGAGTAAAAACAATTGAGGGAGAAAAAAAGAGTGTGGTGTTATTAGAAAGAAAACATGTTGTAGGGGGAGAAAATATAACAGAGGGAGAAAAAAGTAAGGCAGCAGGTTTAGAGGCTGGTGAAGGTGGAAGTGTTAGGCTGAAGGGAGGTGGGGTGGTGTCGACAGATTTGGTGAGGAAGATGGCTATAGGTGACAGGGGTTTTAGACATGTGACGCAGACAGAACAGCGGTATGTTCCTAAGTACACTTCCTTGGCTTCTGACATGGAGTGGGCATCCAATGGTATGGTGGTGTCGGTGTTGAACGGAGATGCTATACCGGTGTTGCAACGCCGGATTTATGATGCGGAGTTTGAAAAACTTGTACTTATTCCAATGGGTGCAAATACGGTGTTTCTGAAGACTCTTGATAATTTATTAAATGGGAATGTGAGTACTTATTCCATGGGAATGTGAGTACTTTATTAAATGAGGCAGCCGAGTTCTTTGATAATTTTTTCTCTAAACCTGTACAATGGAACAAGGATACGTTGATCCGAGAAAGAGGAGCTTGGGTGCGGGTGTATGGGGTTCCACTCCATGCTTGGAACATTGATTTTTTTAAACTTTGTGTTCTTGATTGTGGCCGCTTGTTGAAGGTTGACGACATTACTAGTGATAGAGATCGCTTTGATTATGCAAGGATCCTATTGTCAACGACATCCTTAGAGGTTATTAGAACAGAGGCGTCAATACTGATAGATGGTGTTCTCTTTGATGTTCAAATTATTGAAGAGTGGGGATGCACAAGGGTAGAGGATGCTTGTTTGTTGGACGATGAGGAAGTTCAATATGAGGAATGTCAGGAATGCCCGGAAGTACATGCTGAGGGTGTGGGAAACGGTGATATCGACGCAATCGTGAACCATTTGACGGCAGATTGGGAGGATGTTGTTGGGGAACAAGCGCATCGACAAAAGTCTTCACCGGCTGTTTCCCCTTTGCGGCAAGGTGTAGAAACGCAGCTGACGCCACCATTGGAGGGCGAGCTGTCCTCGGATAACCCGTTATTGGGGTTCGGTGCAGCTACATCACTTCCTATTGAGCGGCCAAGTGTTAAGGTGGGAAAGAACCGGTCCAGAGAGCTATTAACGTCAGAAAAAAAAAGAGGTTCAACGTGCTTCTTCATGTCCTCCAACCAGAACTCGGTTGACATCTTCAGGACCGTGGAGTTTGGATTGGGTGAAAAAACAAAGACGTCTTAAAGGTGGGGGTCCGATAATATCTTTTTCGACGGAAAAGGCAAATTGTGCTTCTAAAAATGCTCCAAGATTAACACGGAAAAAAGGTAATGGTTCTTTGCGTCATTGTGCACAGCGTCTGAAACGTGTTGCACGACTCTCTGATAAAGATCGTAAAGAGGTCCTTCGTGTTTTACAAAGGTCAGAAAGAAAGCGTAAGACGGTAACGGGTGGTTCTAAGTTCAAGGGTCCTTCATCTGATGTTTCTGCTTCTAATGAGTCCCAAACATCTGTTAACAATGATTGGGGGCATTGGCTGATGTTACATGGTAATGACAAGAAAAAACCGGAGGATGTCTGTGAAATAGGGAAGGTGGTCGGCCTTCAATTTGTTGGTGAGACAAATAATATGTTTGACGTTTTATCAGGGAAGGGAAGGATAAAACAGGGTGGTGATGGCGAAGATGCATAGGTCGCGGTTGAGGCTGATGGTGGGGGTAGGGAAGGAGGGGTGTAGAGTGTTGTATAATGAAAATAATCTCTTGGAATGTTAGAGGTTTAGGGAGTTTTGAAAAAAGGAGAGAGGTGAGTAAATTGGTGCGGGAGAAAAAGCCTTTTATTCTTTGTCTACAGGAATCTAAGTTAGCTGTGTTTGATACCACAGTCTGTAAAGCTATACGGGGGAATGTGATTGCTGATTTTTCTTTTCAACCTTCAGTGGGGGCTTCGGGAGGTCTGGTTACTATATGGGATGTTGCGGAGGTCTAGGTGTGGTCGACTATTTCTTTCGAACATGTGTTGCTAATATCAGGTTGTTTTGTGAAGACGGGAACGGGGTTTGTTGTGCTTAACGTATATGCCCCCTGTGATTTATATCGGCAACAGACATTGTGGAATGCTTTATCGATTAGATTGGGTACTTTGTCAGATTATAATGTGTGTGTATGTGGTCATTTTAATGCGGTTCAGTGTAGAGAGGAACGTCGTAGTGTTGGTGGAGCATTTAATGCGGTGTGGAGTGACAATTTTAATAATCTTATCGACTGAGCCTTATTGATGGATCTCCCGCTCCGAGGTCGCATGTTCACGTGGTATAGAGGGGATGGTAGGTCGATGAGTCGCATTGATCGGTTCCTGCTGTCGGAAAATTGGTGTTTGACATGGCCTAACTGCTATCAGGTCGCTATGTCTCGTGGCTTTACGAATCATTGTCCTTTGGTGCTAACTATTGATGTTGAAAATTGGGGGCCAAAACCGCTGCGGATGTTGAAATGTTGGGAGTCTCTTTCTGGCTATAATAATTTTGTTCGCGATAGATGGCGGTCTTTTCAGGTAGACGGATGGGGAGGCTATGTTCTAAAAGAAAAATTGAAGCTTTTAAAATTGGCTTTAAAAGAATGGCATCAAACTCATGTTCAGAACTTACCTGCAAGAATTTCGAACCTAAAGGATCAAATTGCTAATCTTGATCTGAAAGGGGAGATGGTTGATTTATGTGATGAGGATATTGAGGAGCTCCATGATTTTTCCGAAGCATTGTTTTCTTTATCTCGGCTACAGTCTAGTATCTCTTGGCAACAGTCGCGGATGCAATGGTTACAAGAAGGGGATGCAAACTCAAAATTCTTTCATGGCATTATGTCAAACAGGCGCCGAAGGAATTCAATCCCGTTCTTTTTTGTAAATGGTGTTCAGATCGATGGGGTCCAAAATGTGCGGAATGCAGTGTTTTCTCACTTCTCATTACATTTCCAGAAACAACATGCACAGCGTCCCACCATGGAGGGTCTCAATTTTCGTCAGCTGCCTGCTAGGGAGGGGGCGGTTTTAACAAGGCCATTCTCGGTGGAGGAAGTGAAGGAGGCAGTGTGGGAATGCGAGAGTTATAAATGTCCAGGTCCAAATGGGATTAGTTTTGGTTTCATAAAAGAATTTTGGGATATGTTGAAGGAAGACATCATGCGATTTTTGATGGAGTTTCATCGGAATGGCAGGTTGGCAAAAGGTATTAATAGCACTTTTATTGCTCTGATCCCTAAGGTTGATAATCCTCAGCGCCTAAATGAATTTCGACCAATTTCGTTGGTGGGAAGTCTGTATAAAATTTTGGCGAAGGTTTTGGCGTGCAGACTTCGTTCAGTGATTGGTTTTGTCGTTTCGGACACTCAGTCCGCTTTTATTAAGGGTCGCGAGATCATGGATGGCATTTTGGTGGCTAATGAAATTGTTGATGACGCATACAGATGCAAGAAAGAATCGATTCTGTTTAAGGTGGATTTCGAGAAAGCATATGATTCAATTGACTGGGGTTACTTGCAGGCGGTGATGTTAAAAATGGGCTTTCCGACTCTTTGGTGTAAATGGATTAAGGAGCGTATAAGTACAGCCACGGCATCTCTTTGGGGAGGGGGTTGAGGCAAGGAGACCCTCTTTCCCCTTTTCTGTTTCTTTTAGCCGCAGAAGGGTTTAATGCTTTGATGGAATCTTTGCTGGTTAATAGTCTTTACACTGGGTATAAGGTGGGAACCAGAGATGTGACAGTTGTATCTCACCTTCAATATGCCGATGACACTTTGATTTTGGGTGAAAAATCGTGGGCTAATATTCGAGGTATGCGTGCTATTCTTCTCCTCTTTGAAAGCTTGTCAGGTCTAAAAGTGAATTTCTCGAAAAGCTGTCTAGTAGGTGTTAATGTCGCGACTTCCTGGTTATCAGAAGCGACTATGGTGCTGAACTGTAGGGTGGGATCCATCCCCTTTTTGTATCTGGGTTTGTATATTGGTGGTAATGCTCGGTGTTTATCTTTTTTGGAACTGCTTATTAGCCGTCTTAAATCAAGACTATCTGGTTGGAAATCGAGGCACTTGTCTATGGGTGGTCGTTTGGTGCTCCTGAAGTCTGTCTTATCGTCGCTGCCTGTTTATGCTCTTTCTTTCTTCAAAGCTCCATCATGTATCATCTCCACTATTGAATCTATTTTTAACTGTTTTTTATGGGGGGGAGTGATGACCACAGGAAAATATCATGGGTGGATTGGCAAACTGTCTGTAGGAGAAAGGAGGTTGGTGGTTTGGGGGTAAGGAGAATTAGGGAGTTTAATTTAGCGTTGTTAGGCAGATGGAGTTGGCGGTTGTTAGTAGATAGAAGTAGTTTGTGGTTTAGGGTGTTGGCTTCGCGGTATGGTGTGGAGGGGGGGGAAATTCAAGGGGGAGGCCGCACGGCTTCAGCCTGGTGGCGTGATTTGTATTCGTTGGGTCGGGAGGGATGGTTTAATGATAATGTTAGCCGCTCTATCGGCAATGGGAAGCACACTCTTTTTTGGTCGGACGTGTGGCTTGGGGGGTTGTCGTTGGGTGCTAGGTTTAGTCGCTTGTATGATCTGTCGGTGTTTAACGAGGTGATAGTGTTTGACATGAGTCAATTGGGTTGGGGTGAGGAGGGAGGAGCGTGGAGTTGGAGGCGTAGGTTATTTGTGTGGGAGGAGCAGATGTTGGGGGAATTGCTGTTGTTACTTCACACTGTTGTTTTGCAGGTCGACAAGAATGATAGATGGTTGTGGGCATTGGAATCTTCTAATGCTTACTCTGTTCGTAGTGCCTATCGTGTCCTAACTGTTCATCCTCCTTTGGTTCCTTCGGTAACAGTTTCTGATCTCTGGCATAAGGATGTGCCGCTGAAGGTTGTTTTGTTCGCTTGGAGACTATTTCGTGACAGGTTACCTACAAAAGACAACCTGCATCGTCGTGGTGTACTAGATCGCGACTCAAGGTTGTGTGTGGCGGGATGTGGATCAATTGAGACATCTCAACACTTGCTTTTACATTGTAATATTTTTAGCTTAGTTTGGTACCTTATTTATCGTTGGATTGGCATCTCTGCGGGGGTTCCAGCACAGGTGCAGCATCATTTTCATCAATTCAGTTTTAGTGGCGGAATTTCTAAGAAGCGGCGCTTGATTTTACAGGTCATTTGGTTTGCGACAATTTGGGAAATTTGGAAAGAAAGAAATAACAGGCTGTTTAATGATAAAGAGTGCTCGGTAATTCAGGTGGTTGAAAAAATTAAGTCTCTTACCTTTAGGTGGTTGAAGGTGAAATACATTACTCTTCCCTTCAATTATCATGGCTGGTGGCTTAATCCTTTCACCATGCTGGGCATAGGCTAAGTGTTATTCTTTCTGCTACTTTTAAAGGTTCTTTGTACAGGTTATTGTAAATACTCTTGATGTTGATGTCTCTCCTTTGTACACCTTGTACTAGGAAAGACATTGTTTTGATAATATATTCCATTTTAGTCTCTTCAAAAAAAAAAAGTTACATTAATCATTGTAATCATAATTCTAGTTTCTTTATGTTTATTTTTTTAAAAAAATTGAGTAGTTTGGATGTGGTTAGGGTTGATGTTGAAATTAAACTTTTGGTAGATTGCATGTGTTTTTAAGATGTGATAGATGAATGTAGTTGTTGTGAATGTTGTTTGAATGATTTTTAAGTACAATGTGGTTTTGAATGGTGCTAAATGAGCACAATTTGAATATATTTGAAACTTTGCACACAAAGTGTTTGACAAAATGCCCAAATGAAAATTTTATTGTTTTTTTAGTTAGTTTATGTAGTTATAGATAATTGTAGTTGGTGAGAATGATGTTAAGATTATATTTAAGTTCAATGTGGTTTTGAATGGTATTTATATTATGTTATGAATGTTGTTTTGAATGTGATGTGAATGATGTTTAGATTTGATGCTAATTATATTTGTTCAATGATGTTATTTTGTTTAAATTATGTGTAGATATGTCTGATTAGGAGCAGAGCCAACATATTGACCCATCAAGGTTGATATCTGGTAGAGTTGCAGTGATTGGTAGCGTGAGGCGGGTGGTTGACCCGACGCAGGTGGAGTACGTGAATTATTAGGATCAGATACACCACAATGTCACGGATGGTGGATATGACCAGTAGCATATACCAGACCAGGATGACAATATTGCAGCAGCAAATTCCCCAGAAATGATACCTGTTCAGGCTCCCTTTCCTGGAGGACCAAAAAATACATCTCTGCTGGCCTCTTATGTCAACTATGTGGCATTGCCGCTCTAGTATAATTCAAATAACATAAGTGTTGTTATTTTTAATTGTCTAAAATTATCATATGTTTTAAAATGTGTCTAAAAAGTATCATATAATTCAAATAACATTTGTTGCTTGTATAGAATGTTTTAATTATTTTTATATGTGTTTTTGTTTAAATATAATATCAACTTTTATATGCGTTTTTTAATTATCTAAGTTCTTATTAAATATTATATCAAATTTTAATATGTCGCGCGTAATATAAATTGAAATTACATGTGTTTGTCAATCTAAATCTTTTAAATTTTGTTATGTGTTTTTTTAAAGTTTTTAATGTGTTATGTCATAAATTAGAAATACGTGCGCCAATTTAAATTGGTGATTTTTATTTTCAAATGTGTTATGTTTTGTTTATTTTTATTTAAATTCTAACATTGTTTATGTTGTTTAAAATATATATTTTTTATTATTATTTCAAGTTCGTAAGGTGTGTGTTGTAAAACCCATTAATCATGGGGTCAAGATTTTGAGTCTCCGACGTCCACCCAATAATCAGAATTGGTTTTATGGTCCGCTTCAGGCGAGCAGGCTACATGATTTGGTTTACACGGGCTACGCCATTGTGCCTCATCCTTCGCTGAAGACTTTATGCGAGAGCAGGACCAGGACTAGGAGTATGATTACTTGTAGTTGTTGTTTAGGACTTTTTTTTACTTTTCGTATTTTGATGACATTGGTTCGTATGTTTGTATTTTGATGACATTATGGTTTGTTGGGATATCTTATTTTCTTTAACAGTAAAAATGTTGGTTTAATTAAGTTGTGTATTTGCGCCAATTTTGTTGTGATTTGAACCATTGTGTGTAAAAAAAAACATGTCAATAGGTTGTGTTTTGTGTTTTAAACACATGACAGGTTCATAAAATGAAGCTTTTGCCTCTGCATTGGCATCTGGATGCATCGGCAATTAACTGTCGAGGAAAAAAGGATCCGACGACAGTTAACTGTGGAGGAAATTGAAACTATCGACAGTTAACTGCCGAGGGGTATTACAGTCTTTTATGTGTGTTTTAGCCTTCTTATATGTGTGTACAACAATTTTCTGAAAATTAACTTTTAGAAATTTACCGAAATGAGGGAAATATATGACCCAAATCAATTTCATCTAATCAAAAAGTGAGTGTTGGAAATATATTGTTTCTATCACTCCTCATCAATTGGTCAAATTGTCCTATCTACGGGTTGGTTACATTATCATTTCAACCACAATTTCGTTCTGGTTTGAACGATTTAAAGTTGACCCATTATTTAGAGGTCTTGCTGATTCACTTTTTAAACCTTTAATTTGAAATATTTTATAAAAGTTCATTCATATGGTTTAAAGTTGACCCATTATTTAGAGGTCTCGCTGATTCACTTTTTAAAACTTAAATTTTAAATATTTTATAAAAGTTCATTCATATAAATGTTTATGATAAAAAATTTAAAAATCCAATTTGAGGGATACATAAGGTGATGTATTATGTTCAAAAACTTGGCAAATTGTCTTTGTCGAATCTCGAGTTGGTTTGAGACTTTGAAGTGTGTTCTTTTCAATGAGATATGTGACAAACAAGTAGGACATGTGTCGATAAAGTCCTTTGTATTTGATGACAAAGAGTCTGACAATAAAATGTCACAAATAGTTGAAAGTTTTGTAGAGTTCAGATCATTGAAGAACTAGGAATATCTTCAGTACCAGCAAGAACCTCTGATGAATCAGAACCTGCTGCACCTTCTGATATTCAGCAAGATGAAGAACATTCAAAAGATCTGATCATTGGAGACAATAACAATCCTCTAAAGAAAGGATCAACATTCAAAAGATCCGCATTCAGAGATTTGCTCTCTATGATTGAACCAACATTTGTTGATGAATCACTATCTGATGATGAATGAATTATTGCAATGCAAGAGGAGTTGAATCAATTTCGAAGAAATGATGTTTCATTGAAACCAAATGGTTTTTCATAAACAAGCTCATTGAAAAAGGTGATGTGGTAAGAAACAAGGCTAGACTAGTAGCACAAGACTATAGTCGGCATGAAGGTATTAATTACACCGAAATTTTTGCTCATGTAGTTGGATTAAAAATAATAAGGTTATTACTATCATATGTTGTTACTCGCGAATAATAAGTGTTTGTCCAACAACCTTTTGGGTCCGGAGATTCAAAACATCCAGAGTATGCTTATAAACTTAAAAACTCACTATGGTTCGAAACAAGCTTCTAAAGCTTGGTATGATAGATTGAACAACTTTCTTTTAGAAAATGATTTCAAAAGAGGATAAGTTGACACTACTTTAAAGAATGATATCTTATGTTGGTTAGATATATGGTGATGATATCATTTTTTCTTCTGAAAGACTCTAAAGAATGATAACTTATATTGGTTAGATATATGGTAATGATATCATTTTTGTTACACTACTCTCTTCACTTTTATTTAAAATGGACAAATATCTTTCTAAGGTTTTATTTTTTATCTAAGTTCCATGTCCAAGTTCCAATTCAAATCTTAATTTCTTCCTAAGATTTTGTTACACTAATATTTCTTCAAGTGTTCGGTTGTTTTTCTTTAGTTTTATACTCGATCAGGTTTTATGTCCTTTGGTTTTTTTTTTTTG
>Ga0228710_1001674_pt1 | contig 33779 bp, 15 predicted proteins | sample MedpolnodulmetaG_FD_177995 | JGI IMG/M metagenome (GOLD analysis project Ga0228710, IMG submission 177995) | Root nodule microbial communities from Medicago polymorpha collected in Santa Monica, California, United States - pink nodules | ecosystem: Host-associated > Plants > Roots > Nodule... | reverse complement strand
CTCGTCTTGATACATGTTTAAAGTCAATGATATTATTGTGGTCTCTATTTGGATTTTATCTATGACTTATAAGCAAAGAATTACAAATTGGGATTTGATTGTGTGCTTGGACAAGTTTGATATTTTACGAATTGTGGTTTTAAAGCTATATATTTTGAGAAAAATGATTATTATTGCAACGACCTAGGTGCACTTAGTATGTGATTTCAATCAAGTATAGTTACCCCGTTAGATGGAGCCGCCCCTATGGAAAGACCGCCATTAGGAGGAGAGGGCTATCAATGAGAGGTAAACTCCCTAATTGAAAATGTTTTACACTTGTTTTGAGTCGAGAGAAAAGAGCTATCCGTTAGACGGAGCCGCCCCAATGGAAAGGCCACCATCAGGAGGAGAGAGCTATCAACGAGATGGAGCTAGTTCTCGATTCGCCCATTTTGATTATTTTCACTAAATGTAGTTTTCTATATTTATTATTATTTTTTATTTTTTTTAAGGGCTTTTATTACCGTTCTCGGCAACATATTTTTTAAGGCTTTTGTTATGATTTCGGCGATATATTTTCTAAAGGCTTATAATCTTATTTTCACCTCTTTACAATATTGAGATTTTCACGTGCAATGATACAAAGTAATTACAAGCAGAAATATTCATGTGTTTCTAAATGTTAGATATGTGATGGCTTATAGTATGGTTATACTAGAAGGATAAACTCTCAGGATAAATTTCATTTTATTACAGTTTGGTTAAATAAGCTAAGAGCAACATATTTTTTATGTCGGCGACATTGGACTCAGAAATATTCTTATTTGATTTTGGATTAATAGAATTTTATACAGTTATTAGTTTGTAAATGAACATTAGATTTTGAGAAACTTAATTACTCGTGCCCAAGTGTGTTTCTCTTCCAGTCGGTGGTGGTTGTTGTCTCCTCACTAAGTCCTTGTGGCTTACTCTTTCTTTTTTTTTTCTATTTTTTTTCAGATTCCCGAGCAGCTGAGTAGGAAGCTGCAAGTAGATCCGAAGTTCATCATTTTCACTTTTTGGTAGGCCTCCTTGATGGATGGCTCTTTTGTTTATGTAAATATTCAGTCAATGTATCTACAGCTATATGGAGTTTAGAGTGTCTCATTTTGAGTTGTACAATTATGTAAAAAAAAATGTCTTTTTGCACTTCTGGATGATGGAACAAGTTTATGGACATGATCCATATCTTGGAAACGTTAAAAATACAGGGAATACTCTGTCCAAATTTCTGTAAATATTATTTTGATGAAAAATGGTTATCTGTAAATTATTTATGTCATTTGTCGAGTTTGGTCGTTAGGCTTGCCAGACTAAAATGTATAAGTCTGTGCGCCGGTCACGATTTTTGTTCTTGGGTCAAAAATTATAAGTTGACGTGCTACATTCACTTCTGATATCTTTTTCCATTTACACTTGCATTGTCACATACCTAAATAAAAGCTATTTAGACATACACATTAATGAAAAAGTATAGAAAAGAAAAGAATTATATAATATCTATTTTAAAAATAATTAAATGATATATCTTTACCAATGAATTGATCCAAGTGGTAAGGGATTTGTACTTCTTAAGAGTTGTGAATTCAGACTAAAACCTCACACCAACACACTTAGATCTGTGGAACAAAAGGGAAGTAGTAACTAATGTCAAAGTAGCTACAAGCAAGACAACAATAAAAAATCTAGATTTAATCTAGTAACCAAGTGTAAAACACAATTAAAGTAAAAGATAAAGAGAGAATATAAACAAATACACATAATTTGTTCATCTAGTTTGGCCTAACAACCTACGGTCGGAGGAGAGAGATATCTCCACTTCACTGTCAATGAGTTGTTTATAAAAAGATACAAAGAGTTACATGAAATTTGATTCAACAAGAACAAATATAATTTCTACCCCTTTCTCAAATTTTTACCGTGACCAAAAGACTCAATAATTTTACTCACCCAGGGTGTTTAGAATTGTTTCCCAACCTGAAAATCTCACCAAAAGATACTCAACTGTTAGCATCTAAGTTCCTTAAAAGTTCCTTCGTTTGGTTTCATGAGATTGCCCAAAAAATGATGAATGAAACCCTTTTATAGTGTTTAGACTCAGGCAAAAGGCCTTGCATTGTTGAGGATTTTCAATATCACAAGTCATTTTGAAATTTCTGCAATTTCAGGGACTGAATAGTTTGAAACCTGCAATTTTAGGACTAAACTGATTATTCATTCCTTTTGTTGGTTAAAATTATTTATCTGATTCTCATTTACTTATCTGATCATTTTTTCGCAACTCCTATTCTTTTATTTTTTACTTTTCTCACAATTTACGGATTTAATAATTGTTTTGTCACTTTTTTCTTATGTGCATGAAAACTTTACATTTCATTGCAAGGGTTTCGAAAAATAGTAGTTTGATACATGTATTATTTGCAGAGTTCAGAAAACCTCAAGCAATATTATGAACCTGTTTTTCTCGCATCCCGGTTGAGTCTTTTTGGTGGTCTTCTAGTATCCAATGTAAGATTTTTTTGCACTTAGTTCTGTCTTTTCAACTTGTACATGCTCATAAATTTGAAATTAGCAAGAGCGTTTCGTTGTTGTTTGTTCCGTTTATGATTAGCTGAAGGTTTGCTTTCTGCATAAGATAGTATTGATTTTCATGTTTGTGTTCATTTATTTTAGTGTTATTGAGTATTGACATGCTATCCACATTACTCACATGTAATGGGATTCTTTTTAGTAACAAATAACATTGACTGAATAACTATGCTTGCTATCTTTCTGGAAAGATCAAAAATTTTAAGATGATTAGTAACTCCTTTAGAAAACATTTGTTCTGAGATTGTAATTCAAGTTGCAGACAACAGATTCAAGTTTGCATCAGCTAGACCCTCCATCTCATGCTTGTGTTCCCTGCCGCAATTGCTCTAAGGTTGGTTTTCTTACTTTATCTAAAAGTTATTACTCATCACATTGAATTTCATTACTAAAACAAAAAAACTCTGTTCATTGTTACACAAGTTTATATTCCCCGTCAATTCACAAAGAAAAATACATTTAAATATGGAGTTATTTATTTATGGCTTAAACACATTTTTGGTCCAAATTTAGAACCGCATTTTACTTGTTCATGTCAAGCCAGTTAGGTAAATTTTTACTAAACACGTGTCAATTGGCCATGCATTTACAAGATTAGACTAATATGCGATCCAAGTCCATGCACCTTGTAAAAAACCAACAAGGATTTCACTAAATGGCAAGGAATTAGATAGTTTTGTCCTGCAACTAATAAAATTTCGATATATCCCTTAATTTTAAAATTCTTGATCATATTAGATACCAGTGACTAGATTGACAGATCCAAAAGGCTGGATAGCATTGATGGTTTTCAATTTCTTTGGTTATTTTTGAGTTTCGGTAATTTAAGAGACTAGATTTGTCTGAAACCTACAATTTTAGGGCTAAATCATTTCTTTTACATGCTTCTCATTCGCTTCAGCAAACATTAAGCAATAATGCAACCAATTTTTCTCGTATGGCTGGAATGATTCTTTTTGGTGGTCTACTTGCACCCAATGTAAGATTTTGCTGTATTTAGCTTTGGTGGTCTACTTGTTCCCTTTATGATTGCTTTCGAGATTTTCCTTCTGCATATGATAATGTTGTTTTTCATATTTGTTTCCATTTATTGAAATACTAAACACATTATTCACATCTAATGGGATTCTTTTATGTTACAACTAACATTTACTGTATAAATACGCTTGTTTTCTGGTTGTAATTCAAGTGTTCAGGAAACAGATACAGCTTGGGTGGTTAGGATGACAACTATGCTACTCAAAGATCCAGAGGCAGTCTGCACAATGACTCTGCTTGTATCAGTTAGGCCCCGACCTCATGCCTGTCTTTCCTGCTGCAATTGCTCGAAGGTGAGTTTTTTTTTGCTTCATCTGAATCTTAATTGTGATCACATTCAATTTCATTAATTTTTTTTTTAATTTTTTAATAAAAAAACACCATCATGTTCATTTTTACTGAAGTTTGTAGTGAATTTGTGTGACTTGCCAGTCAGCTATTCTTGTAAGGATTCTAAGCTTGTGGCCAGTCAGCTATTCTTTAGGATTCAAATCATATTTTAATTTTTTTTTATTGTCAAGTTTAAATCATATGAATTCCATGAAAAAAGTGATCTCTGATTCCTCTTTAACACCGACTCTTCAGATGTGTGGACCATGTGTGTGCTGGAGTGCATCTATCATTATACCATTACTCTGCTACCCCAGATGACCAATGTGACTACTACGAGGTCCAGTATGCAGATCATGGATCTTCAATTCACTAAGAAAATTGCATTTGAATATTGAGTTAGTTATTTATTTTGACGAATCTAGAAGTCTGCGTACCATTGTTGTTTCACTTCAGTTTTAAAGTCTTGTTCAATACAATAGTGATGAGGCTGCAATGTGAATTCAACTGGGTTTTTCTATGCTGTCAAGCAAATGTAGCATCCGAATCATACAGTAAACCTGCAATTCAGTTTATAATTTTAATAGTATAACCATCAAGGAAAACATATAATCACATAGTTAAGAGATCTCGGTTGTTGGATTAAGATTGGAATTGGACAGTTCATATTCTAAATTCACCATATCGAGTTTAAAATACAACTTAAAATATGATTCCTTCAAAGTTTCATCCAAGATTGAGATATCCGCAGTTGTATGATTACGGTTTTATGAATTAATATGTGCTTAAGTCCTCAATCAAGTCATTTAATCTCCTTCATAGTAAACGACGGCTCACCAAACTCCTTGGTTACAACTATGAATTAAACACCTTGGTTATATATATAGGGGATGTTTTATTTATTTGATTGTTCAGAACTGCATGCCAAGAAAGATAAACTAAAGCATAAGACTATAGTCAATACATGTAGTAAACAAATTTTTTGTGGCATGTGGAATTGACATCAAGATTTTAGGTTTGTCGCATCTTACATGCAAGGGCACCAATGACTAATGGTACATGTAAAGTAATATATGCGAAATAACTTGATATTAGTAGATTTCGTTAGCAAAAAAAGAAAGATATTAGTAGATGTTAGTAGATATCATTAGAAAAAAGAAAAAGGATATTCGTAGATTTTAGATGTAAAACATGCAAGTATAACTGAATATAGTATATGACTATTACATGTATCACATGTAAGTGATTGTTTGTATTATTTGTGTTTAACTTGATTATCACGGAATGCCTCCTTCATCTCATTTCCCTCCCTCCTAACATCAAATCAAATCGTCTAAATCTTGCTAAATTCTCTTGAACCCTAAACTTTCGAAATCAAATCTTATTCAAAGATTGGATCAACTTTCCACTATCACGAACATTGCGATAGTGGAAGAATCCAAACCTATTGCCCAACTCGTTCATCTTCTTCAAAAGAAATGCATCCAATAGAAAACGTTGCGGGAGAAACCCCTTTCTGAGTTCTTCATGAGAAATATCCTTAAAAATATTAGTTAAGTAAAAAGTATTGTATCTGTCATTTGCTACCATGAGACGCTTTCCGACGTCTAGATCTCATCATAGTCAATGAATCCTTTTCCCCTTGTTTTGCTCAACATTGTTGTCCCTATCTCATTGTTTCCACTCTCTCTAGCTCGCCCTCTCTCTAAAAAAAAAAATCCCCCTTTCCTTCCATACATACATATATATATTTATAAAGGTAAAAAATAGATTTTGAAAACCATGGTGATATCACTAAAATTACAAGAGAACAAAGCAATATAGATAATATTTTATACTTCTTTATTTCATTAATAGTACAACTTCATAATTACAAGGTCTGTGAAACCTGAAAAAGAAAACACATTATTGTAGAAAGGTGTTTGTGTATTCTCTTGGGTGTGATACTCATAGAATCTATAGCATAAATTTAACACATACACAATAGCCATAACTACATCTTGGTCTTGAAGCAAACAGACACATGTTTTTTGGACAATCAGAATCTTTAGAACATCTAATACCTTTAATAAAAAAGAGAATTAAAGAGTGATACTAAAATGGGACCAAAACATTAGGGTTAAAAAAGTTCTTGAGCTTTATAAATATATCAAATTTTGTTTTTAGTCATCATAAAAAAAATGGCATATTTTATTTCCTATAAAAAATTTCAGCATGAAATTTTAGTCCCTCTTAAATTTAAATTCGTTTAATTATTCTTTAACTTCTAAATAACTTTTTGTAGACATGTTTAGAACCTTATAAACAAATCACAAAAAATTAGACTTTTTTTATCATAAAATGAATTAAATATAAATTTGTAAAACTTTTACAAAGAATATTTTTATAACATTTTAATTATGTCTGAAAAAAAATCACTACATGTTGAATTTTTTTATAGGGATTAAAATATGTCACTTTTTTTATGAAAACTAAAAGAAAAATTTGATATGTTTATAAGGACCAAAAACTTATTTAACCTAAAATGTTATGTAAAAACTAAGTAAGAAAATTTGAAAAGGATAAAATATGGTTTACCGTCAACATTCGTTGCCACAAGAAATAGAAAAAGAACGATGATCATTACATACGCATACTTCACAATTTCAGCCATTTTATCCCCCTATGATCAAATAGAAAATGATTTTATCAATTTGTAAGTTATAAAACTAGCGCTCTCCTTGCATCATTTAAATACTTTTAGTGGTTATGGAGCTGTAGCGAATCCTTCATAAATTTACAATATTATTAAATGTCTCTTAAGTATATCAATGTGTTGTATCTATCCTTTTTGCGCACTTAGTAAAGAAGTCACACAAAAGACTTACCAATCATATGGGATCATTATTTATTTTTATCAAATTTTTATTATTTCACAACCTTTCATGATAGAAAAGGAAAAATCACAAAAGGGAAATATTATTTTCTAAAAGTCAAATATATATTTTAATGTCTAATCTGACACAAGAAATGCACAAACAAGTCCATGTGAGCTTAGTTTAAATGGTTGGGACATTGCATATTATATGCAGGGGTCGGGATTCAAATCTGGTACATCCCACTTATTCACCTTAAAAAGGTGAATTTCTAGCCACTAGGTTACATGACAAAAAAGAGAGTCAAAAGGAACAAAATTTACAACATAGTTAGATTTGGTATATCCAAAAAGAAAATATAAGGAAAAAACTTAAGTGCAATTCATTAGGTGTTTTTCGTACGGTTCATAGCTAAACTATCCATGATTTACTTAAACTAAATGACAAGATCAAAAATAGAGAAGATGAGAGTTGTTATATTATTCTCTTCACAAGTGTGTTCTTATAATGCAATACTAGGTATATAACCCGTGCGTTGCACGGGTTTGATTAGAATTTTTTTAACTTTTTTTATTGAAAATAACAATTTTGGTAGGCATATTGAATTTTTATTTGATTTAAAAAATGAAATTAAAATTATTTTCAAATATTTCTTTGATGCTGTTTTAGGTTTAGGTTTTGATGATGTTTTAATTTTGAGGATGTTTATGCTTTATGTTTAAATAGCTTAATTGTAAAAGCACCTTATTAATTCCACCACAATTTTTTATCTTTAGCCCTCTACAATAGTGTCTTATGTTTACAAACATTAGTATTGTGTTTAGGAGTTTCTTTGGAGTCAAGTTTTTCTCAAATTATGCTTTTCTGAGTGTTTGATTCGATCTATAGAGTGTTGCCAAACTTTTTTGAATCGTATCATTTCCTGTCTCGGGTTCCCTTGATCTTTTGATGATATTTGATACGATTCAGAACTTTCTTTGAAGTTTTTGAATCGGTTCATTTGAGCTCTCATCTAATTTTAGCTTAGTTGTTGATATGTATTAGTGTTCTTTGAATCATATCAATTTTCATCTGGGTTTCATGATACGATTCAAACTCTTGCCTTTGCATGTTTGAAACGAATCAAACTTCATTTGAAAATTTCCTGATACGATTTGTTGTTCTTGTGATTCATATCAATCTTTATGTTATTTAGATTCTCTCATTTTACAATGTTTAAATCATATCATGTTTTTTATGATTTGATTTAAGCTCGTTGTTTTTTTTGGCTAAAATTAACTTGTTTAACTCACACCTATATATACTCATACTCACATTAAACACTTTCTCTAAGAACTTTTGTAGAGTGCGAGATCTGGATTGTTAGGATGCTATAAAACTTGTAAGATTGGTTTCTCTCAAGGGTCCTGGTGGTGGATCAATGACCAAAAGGAAAAGAAGGCTCTTTTCACCTCTAGAGGAAATTATTGGGTTTCTTTCTCATCAAATCAAGGTTCAATGGGATCGAAGCGGAGGCATCGCAATGACGAATTCTTTGAGTTGAAGTTCAAGGGATTCCATGCAAGTTTGAGATTTGAAGACCTTATGGTTGTCCAATTTCAAGAGGTCTTGAAGATTGGATCTTGTGTGTTAGCTTGCTGGTTTATAATAAAAAACAAATAATAATCAAATTAAGGGTTTGTTTGTTATAACTTTTATTAAAATATATTTTTATAGTGTAACATCATTTTGCTATAAATTTTTTAACAATTTTTTTTAAAGAAAGCTTCAAATGAAAAATTTATTTGAAGAGATTATCTTAAAATGTTATTCTAAATATTTCATCATTTTGTTATTTTTTTTATCGTAAAATTTTAAAAAATTTCTTAAAAAAACTATTTCAAATAGCTTTTCATAAAAAATATTTTTGAAAGATGTCTTTTTAAAAAATATGTAATTTTCATCTAACAATGAACATTTAAGTTAGTGAAGGTCAAAATTTCATTTGCTTTTACTATTTTAAAGTTCCAAAAAAAAATCATTTTTAAAAATACAAATAAAAATACATTTATTCCTAAATCTATAAGAAACAGGCTCTACTAAATAAATAAATAATGGATTAATGGTTTCTGTCCTAATCAACTTTCAAACCCTCTCTTTTTTCAGTTAAAAAAAAACATCAAATTCTCTCACGAAACAATAGAGATACATTAGAGACAAATATATTGGATCTGGTTTCATAAGTAACTAATAAAAATACAAAATTAGAAGTTGGCATTCTGCTGGTAAAAAAAAATCACAGTTAGTAGATAGAATCTCCAGCGAGAAGGTAATTATTTGAACTGCAAGAAATGCATAAGGATAAAAAAAACTCAAAGTTAGGACAGAAGGTGGATATTCCTTTTGAAACATAGATAGTACTATGTTTCAAGAACATTTTGAAGGGAAAAAGCCCATGTGGAATTAAGAACAAATCACACATAGTACTATATAGAAACAACACCATTGTAATTGATGAATGTAAGTAAATTTAAAGTTACAACATTACTGAAATAATCTGCAGCAAAAACCAACTATATCAAACAAACTAAGACTGGTGTACAACAAAGTTTATACCATGCAAACAATTCAATTTCAAGAACTAAAGTAATTGACGATGAAGTAATAACAAAATATAGTAAGTTATATTAGCCATAAAGTCTTACCTAGAACAGAAAGCTGACAATATGAAGGACTCTATTTGTGCTTGCTTACCTATCGTGAGAAAGAATGGTAGAAAAGCTGAAAAAATGGAACACAGTATATATGAAAGACTTACAACATTTAGTTTTGGAGTCACTTTACAAACAAAGAGATGCATTATAGAAACCAATATACCAGCTCAAAATCATTTATGTAAACATTCATAAACCCCCCATAATTTCATTTTCGGCACATACAATTGTTTCCCCTCTACACCTTAAACAATGATCACCATTCTATCGTGTAACACATATCAATGCAATCCATCAAATAAGTTTGAAATTCATTACCACAACGGTATCAAATTCTACTTTGTTATTTTTGCATAAAAATGAATCGTTAGGTGCTGCAATTAGAAGCAGAAACTATGCACTACAATACTCTCAGCTGACAAAAAATTTCTTCCTGTGCAATACATAGAATCCACTCAGATTGAAATCTCACACTCACATGTGTACCAAGGGGTTGTACATGTATAAGACCTATATATAATATAATTAATTGACCAAAAAAAAATATAATTAATTAACATAACCGTTTTTAATTATGATTATCATTGAATTGAAAGGTTAAGAGTTTTAAAAGGATACACTTATTAAAACCAAATATGCAAATGAAAAGTCATGAATGAATAAGAATAAAAAGTAATCTTTACAATTTTCATAACAAAACCTTTAATGAGAAACTTTCTAAAGTTTCTTCGAATGTGTATATCTTCTATAGAAATGTGAAACCATTCACCACCTAGTGGAGAAATGTGAAACCATTAGACTACTTTTTAGCATGAGTATTAGAAGAAGTTATAAGAATTAATTAACATTAAATTGTAAAAGGAGTTAAAAGAAATTGAATGTAACGTTAGGAAGCAAGTGTAGTAATAGAGGCTTAGAAAATTAGATAGAAAATGAGGCATTTGTGAGATGACACATCAGCAAAGTGTAGCTTATAATACATGTATATAGAGATAAGTCTTATTTATAGGACAAAAATGTGATAAGTTACAAGTACATGAAAAGCCATAAAACTAAATGTCAATAACAATGAATATATGCATTCACTCATAAGAGTTAAGAGATATAAAAAGTCCAGAGAAAATGGACATCCACACTTATATTTAATATTATTCATAACATTCTCCCTTTGGATGTCCAAGAAAAATATGCCTCGTTAAAACGTTACTAAGAAAAAACTCAATGTGAGAAAATCTTAGTGAAGGAAAAAGAGTACAATATCTGATATATATATATATATATATATATATATATATATATATATATATGTCTTGTTAAAAACCTTACTAGGAAAACCCATTGAAACAAAACCATGGTGAAGGGAAATAGAGTGCAGAATATATTTATTTCTCCCCCTCGGCCAAACAATCATTTCTGATACGATGAACACCAATCTTTTGTACATCTTCTAAAACATTTTACTTTGGAGTTACTTTGTAAAAGGCATCCAAGATTATAACACGAACAAATTGGTTTAATGTTTAGTTCACCATCTTCTAAAGATCATATGAGAAAAATAACTTTCAAAAAATATGATTTTGTTATATCGCCTTTAATATACCATCCTTTCAACCAACCAATGCTCATGGTATTATATTCATAAGTGATTGTTGTGTTCCAGCTTCTGGAAGACAAACCCTAAGTTTCTTCTATGTGTTCAATCATAGACCTCAATCAAACTCAATTAATATCGAGGATCAGACAAATAACCTACATATCTAAAATAACAAATAATATTGAATAATTATCAAGAAATATTATTGTCCCTTAATTGAACTAAAATATTATACTTCAGGACCAATTAATTCTTCATTATTTACTCAAATTCTCAAATGATTTTTGTCTACATCTAGTGGCTTTACATCCATTTGAGTGTACAATAAATATGATTTCTCCATATATAATCATTTTATTACCTTGGTATATAAACTCCATGATTCATAAAATACTCAACTTGTAATCTCAAATAAATATTTACCCTTCCTACATACTTCATCTTGATTTCTTTTCTTTAAGAATTTAAATTTCAAAAACTCTTATGAAGTTCTCATATTTATTTTCAAATGGACAAATGATATCAATTTTATATCTCTCTTTTAGAAAATATTCAATAAGAATATTATACAATATGTTTCTATATCTCAATTATTTGAGCACATAAAAAGATTTACTCATTTTGATCAAGTTATATTTTCAATAGTTCGAATTGTATATATCACGAAATTAAAATGCTTGAGAGATTAATATAACCAACAGTATCAAGTGAGTCATATAGCTTACATTGGAATAAATCTTTCATATAAATTAAATCTTCCATGGCTACTAAACTTAATTTAGTATGAACATGTATTAAATTCATACTTCCTTTCAAAATTTATAGTGGATATTCATCAATACTCTTGAACATTAAGCCAATTTTATATATCAATACTTTATGATTCTCGTTTTATTTTAACATCTTCAGATGTATGGACTATTGGTCCAAAAACCTTTCACTTTGCAAAGCTAGTTTAATTTTGCATAACATGCATCTTTTTATTAAGTCAATTATTGTATTGTTTATAATCCTTAATGTACTTTGATTCATGATCCTCATTATCATTTTTTACATATAGTGATGTATTTTATGTAAAAACATCGTCAATGTTGAATTTTTTTCCCCAATTCCATCACATTTCATTCATGACATAATTTATTGAGATCTCTTTATTTACATAAATTTCATGTGACTGATTAGTTATGCGGAAATTAAAAGACAAATTACATGAAATTTCTATTTTGGAATTTTCATATCCTTTTTTTTTGGAACTGACAAGTCTACCACGCCTCAGGCGCAATTGATATTCATTTGCAATATTTTATTTTCCAAATGTGACATCTATTTTGATTGGAGTATTAACGGCTGCTACCTTGTTTGTTTAACTTTGCAAATGAAATCATATTTTGAACTTCTGGTTCACACTGATCTACATGAGGATCAAGATGAAATTATAATAATTTATTTCAAATGATTCATTTGAACTTCTGGTTCATATATTCAACTGCTTATTTTCTCCCTCTAATATTGGAAAAACTAATTTATCAATTGATAATCAGCCCACCTAACTTTATATTGATCTCCAATTATTTATTCAAGATATTTTTAAATAGATGAAGATGCATATTAATTATACTTTCACAATATTCTTATACGATCCATCTAAGTGTTTTATATTGGAGCAATTGAAACATGGACAACATTGCATTATCCACTTCTCCTTTCACATATCTGATCATTTTTCTTGTATTTTTTCAATTCATGTTTTACCATTTTTTACAATTTAGGGATTTAATAATTGGTTTGCACTATACTTATGGATCTCTACCTACGGTTTGACTGTCACTAAAACATATCATTTTATATATATATATATATTTTCTATTCTACTATAAATTCTAAAGATGAATAATTCATAAAATTACCACTAAAATTAATTTAATCAATATAATAAGATATTATAATCTATATAATTGGAATTCGAAATCGATTACTATAATCAATTTTTAGAATAAATTGTTGAAGTGACTTAACTAGAATAATTCTCCATAACTATGAAATATTATACCATTCACCCAAACCAATACTCAATACTCACATAAATCAAAATCTATATATATACTCCATTGCTTATTTAATTAATGGTACCAATCACTTCATACATAAAAAAAACCTTACAATCACTTTATATATAAAAAAACTTACAATCACTTTTACAACATGGCATAATAAATCAGATTTTAACTTCTAATTTGTGGATCTTCAACAATAGCGGGTGCACCAAAGCTATTGCCAACATTAACAAAAGTTGGAAGTACACCTGTTATCAAGCCATGTCAATAAGCTAGTTAAATGATCTTATAAGCTCGTGAGAAGGAATTGTTACCAACATAATCAACGATGTGTGGTTCAATGACTTGATGATGTTGAAATTATTCGAACATTCATCGCAAAGAGGTCTCGGAAAGGGCATTTAGCTTCTAATTTTATTTAGCATACTATTGACAAGTTATGTTTCATCTCTCTTATTTCAAATTGTACTTTTATCGACAAAATGATGAGTCTCTTTTATTTCGATTTATGATTATTTATATATTATGTCGCATGTAAATTTGCGGTCAAAATTTTGCCCAAGCTCGATAAAATTCCTAGCTCCGCCACTGACCATTAGAGTTTCCCATTATTCTGTTAATGAGTCATCTAAACATCCACTCATTGAGTTCATATATCAATTAATTAAATATTTAATTAATTATCCGATTAGAAATCTAATAGCCTTATTACTTAATTTAATCAGTAATCAATTAAGGTTCACAATTGATAAATATCTAATATAATTATTATTATAATATTTACTCAAATAATGATATTAGAATATAATTAAATAATAAAATATTTCATCATGTAATGGTCAAAACTCAAAACTTTCCAACTCCATTAATTATTGGATTGTCTACTTATCATAATCACATGCTAAAGCAGTACTAGTTACTATAAGACAAATATGAGACAAGAATAAACACAAATATGATGGATTTGTAACTTGTAATTTCTAGTAAAAAATAAACCAGGACATGAATGAATCATTTTTAGTCATATAAAAATTAGGAAAATACTGAATGGTACGACAATTAGTCGTTAATTAATCGGACGATATAAATTGGATGTGCTAATGTTAGAATTTCTCATTGTTGAGAAATTACGTGGGTCCATTCAACTTATCAGCTTTTAATTAATTTCCCTAGTATCTTCCTGTTTTTTTTACGTGTCGACGGTCGACATAGGTCGACATAGTATCTTTCTTTAAATACTACTATGTTCCTACCTTTTTGTTCATCATTCTTTGCTCTTTTTGTTTTTTTTTCAATCAAAACAGAATGATTACGCATAATTACAAAGCTTACTTTATTTTGATGGGTTTGTTGGTGACTTTAGCTTCAATTAAGTATGAAGCTTTAAACACTAACCCATTTCAACCACTATCCCCAACTATGTTGTTGTTTTTGACATCTCTATTTTGTCACACAGTTTCATCCACAGCTGATATGAGCTTGCCAGCTACTTTATATATCTTTCACATTTCCGGTGTTGTTGGGGTCGAGACACTTTTGTGGATTATCCTTTCTCAATTCTCGAATTGGTGTATCATCAATTCATTCCTTTTAGTGGTTACTTTAGTCTGCCACACCAACTGCATCAAGTTGGTTCCTAAACTTTCATGCCGTACACTAGACCTCTTAGTTAAATTATATAATATATTGATTGAGAAAGACCTCTTCTTCCTTTGTAAACATTCAAACTCTGCTATTGCTCCCCCGCCTCCAAATTCGGAACCACAGGAAGCATCTCAGGTCTAACATTCATGTGGTTCGTTAAGTTGACATTGTACATTTCTGTTTCTTCTTAATTACTTCTGTCCATCCAAATAGAGCAAGTTCGAGGACAAAAAATTGAAAAGTGGTCATAGGGGTGTATATGTGTAATAATTGACAAAAGTTTGGGCTTTATGATTTTGCTATCGATTCAAAAAGTTTGGGCTTTGTGATTTTGCTAGAGAACTGCTCTTTATCCAAAAGTTTTTGCTCATTCCCAAGTAAAAAAGACCAAAATACCCTTGCGTAAGTTAACTCACGCTAGTGTTATATTTGTGTGAGTTAACTCACACTGCGTGACTTAAGTCACTCAGAAAAAACACACACTAAAACTCAGCGTGAGTTAACTCACGCTAGTTTTGTTTCATCTATATTCCAACTTTTTCACACATTGTGTGGCTAGGAAAATGTGTGATGATTATTGATTCCACTAAAAGGTAGTGGTGGGACAGCAGCCTTCAGTTGACATGGCCCATTCCTTCATCAAGCGTGAATTTTCCTATGGCATACACATGTAATTTAATTTCATAATTCAGCAAGGTATTGTTTCCAGCACATCTGTTTGAATAGTTGGCACCGTTTTCCTATGGCATAGGTGTAGCACATGTATAACAAACTATAAGGTTAGTGTGAATTTTAGGTGAAAGAAAACCAGCGTGAGTTAAGTTGCACAAATTTAACACTAGCGTGAGTTAACATGCGTAGGGGTATTTTGATCATTTCACTTGGAAATGAGTAAAAACATTTGGGTAAAGAGAAGTACTCATTTTGCTATCATCTTTCGATTCAAAGAAGCAAAATCTTGATTCTGACAACCTTAAGGGGCACTTGATCCACCAAAAGAAATTAACTCTAGGCATTAAAATTGAAAAAGGAATACAGGCCTAAATTTTATTAGTTTGCCTAAAAATACAATGCAATTATGTTAGTCTTTTTCATATTAATTCAGCAGAATGCTGTGTATGTTTCAATGGTTTATTTATATATGGAAAATCAATGTAAGATTTTTTGTTTTTAAGTGCTGGCTGCTTGTGGTTTGATTTTATTTTTACTTTTAAATTCGAGTTTGAGCCTAACTCAACAAAAAAGCTACCTCAGAGTGATATGATGATTGTCTATGCCATATCACATCTCATAGTCACACGGTTCGCAATTCGTCTCGCTACGTGGAATAAGTTCGGATACGCAGTTCGTCACTCGCAAAGAATTCGATACGTAGGAAGGCATACATAGTCGGTACGCAATGAGTCTATGGTACGTCAAATATAATATCAGTATGCTATGTAATTTGCAAAGAGAAAACATACAATATAGGAAGAAGTCCCACGTCGGGCATTTCATCCATATTGAGAGGAAGGGGATCTTATAAATATTAAATTAAAGGATCAAATACCACTTTTGGTTCTTTTAGTTTGACATAATTTCTAAGTTAGCCCTTTAAGTTTCGAAAGTTTCAATTAGGTCCTTTTAGTTTGATAGAATTATCAAGTTAGTCTTTTAAGTTTCAAAAGTTTCAAATAGGTCATTTTAGTTGATAAACTATTTCACCACTGTCAGTATCCGTTTAACTGATGTTGATGTAACCATTAAGTTGTTGGCTTGGATCAAAATGTTGCCTTTTAAAAGCTCCAGGGTGTCAAAATGCTACGTTTAATGATCATTTATAGTGCTAAAAAGGCAACTATTTACAACAACAAATGCCTTTCTAGCAATATTCAACGACATTTATAGTGCTAGAATCATATTTGTGACCATTAAACGTAACGTCTTACACACTAGAGCTTTTAAAAGGCAACATTTTGATCCAAGTCAACAACTTAACGACTAATTATTAACTGACAACATGAGTAGCGGTGAAGTAGTTTATCAACTAAAAGGACCTATTTGAAACTTAAAGGACTAACTTGAGAACTATGTCAAACTAAAAGGATCTATTTGAAACTTTTGAAACTTAAAGGATTAACTTGAGAATTCTATCAAACTAAAAGACCAAACGTGATATTTGGCGAAATTAAAGTAATGTTTGCAAGGTGTGCTCATGGAGCTAGTGGCTCATCACTTTTATTAAAGTGATGTGTTTCGCTTCCGAAGGCCGATTAATTAGTTCAATTTTTTTATTTTGAGAGCTGGTACGTTCTATGCATGGCGGGTTAGGTGCCTTAGTGGCGGGTAAATATTATATTGCATTTATTTTCATAATCATGTATGGAATATGTATCTGTGTGGTGCTTTAATGGCGGGTACAATTATATTCTGTGTGGATGCTTTAGTAGCGGGAATTATATTCAGATCATCTAGTGTTAGGAGCATGCATACACATATGTATTTCATACAATATTAAGATTGGTTTGGGAAGTTTGAGTCATTTTCTTTTGGAAGTTCACGTGCACATGCAGAAGCAAAAGAAACATAATAATAATAATAATAATAATAATAATAATAATAATAAAAAAGAAGTTGAAAACTTAATCATAATATATATATGTACTGTACATAGAGATAAGAAATTAGTTAGTTATGCTCCTATTTTAACAGTGCAGGTGAAGGATACTGATGTTTTTAAGTTAAGTGGGTTCTTTTCTTTTTATTTTCTTTTTCTATATAAAACAATGCAAGGTAAAAAGTCTTTGACATTAGTAATGTCTAAATTATTTTACTATCTTAAGTTTTATGAGAACTTGGTAAATGTTTCTATCCAATCTAATTTTTGGCAGAATGATAGTATACGTATATTTTCTGATTTTTAATTACTTGTTTAGTTTTGATTTGTTGTGGTTGGAAGCTGACCCCCTTACACCAACATTTTTAGGTACCCATGAAGAGATGTGTTTGCTTTAGTGTTTATGTTTGAAGTGCATACGGGGACAAATTGTGTTTTTGATCAAATTGTAATTTTAAAAGTAATTTGAAGGATATTTATGTTAAGAATTTTTGTATAGGTTTTTATTAAGAATTTAGTATTGTTGATAAAAAAAATAGTAGTGATTTTCGAAAAATGAAAATGATTTAGGCATAGTGTCTTGGACCAAAATCTGGGGCGTTACATTTACTATGTAAAATCTCTAACATTGAATATTTAAGCTAGTGAATGCCAAAATCTCATTTTTAACTTATGCTAAATGAATTTGAAATAACTTCTACTATTTTTGAGTAAATTTCTAAAAAAAATCCATTTTTTGAAATATAAAAAAATCCATTTTTAAAATTTAAAACAAACGGGCCCTATATTATTTTTAATTTTTATTACGATAAACAAACACAATAGATTCTAATTTTGTTTTTTTTTTGACCAAAAATTCTAATTTTGTTTATTAAAATCTTAAAAAAAATGAAATTATTAAATGCCAAAATCACCTTAATTCAGAACAAACAAACCATAAACTTCGTTAAATATTTTGATTGAAAACATAAAAACACATTATAAGTGAACAAAAAAAAGAAACTTCTATACTATAAAACCCGTAAAATATGATTATATGTTTGGGTGGATTCTAGGGTGAGGGTTCAATTGAGTCCCTCACCAGTGGACCACGAACAAAATACCCTTAGATTTAATTAATGGTTGATCTTGATTAAAAATAATAATGTAAACATGTATACATTTCTGCATACAATCCTGCCTCTATCTCTTCCTATGGTCATTATCGCTGACTACTTACTAAGCCGGAGTTGAATTGAAGTGACTACTGTATCGGTAACTTCTCCATTGACGGCAGACTCATTGGTATTGGTATTTGGATTATCAGAAATTGATGAATGAATTTTTCCAAGCTTTTCTATTTTGTTCTTGTTCAGCGGTTAACTTGCTTTTTGTTTTTGGGAAAGGCTTTTATTATCTCCTTCACCATGGCAGTAACCGTCACCTCAAGTCCCAACCAAAGAGAGATATACAAAAGATTTCCATAAGATATGTAATTCTATATTTTAGGCGTGCCTTTTATTAAATCTTGAAGCCTATTAAAATAATCTATCATGGCTTGTAGTTTGATACATCAAACATTATTTTGTACCAATTATTTTGCACCGGCAATCATCTTGTTCGGATTTTTGTTGAGTTGGAGAGAAACCAGACGAAGAAGATATATAGCACATGATTATGTGTGGAAATGAACACATATTCTTAATTTTATTTTCAAGTAATCTGAACCTTTGATTAAATCCAACGTTATTTTGTTAATGGTCCACCGGTAAGGGACTTAATTGAACCCTCAGTGTAGAATCCACCGTATGTTTGATTTAATTAATGAAGTACACATACACATTTTAATTGGTGCAACATTAGCAAGGACCCACAATTTTGGAAAGGATGATCGAACCAGGAAGGTTGTATTTTTGAGTCATTGACTTTCTAAGTTCCATTTTTTTTATATTTGTTACGTAGCTTTCGTATCCAGTTGGGTTTTCCAAACGTCTTCATGGGTATAAATAGATTGTTGAGGTCAACCTACTTGTTTTGTTTTAAATCAACACACCAAAAAATGAAATTATCAACAAAAAGAAAAACAGAACACAACACAAAATATGAGTATGCCTAAAGCCTATACTCTTCTTATGACATTAGAGTTGGGTTCGATTGGAATTAACTATCAAGGTTTAAACACCAATCGCTTCCAACAATCACCCCAAACCTTGTTGCTGTTTTTGACATCTATCTTATGTCATGTTGTTGCATCCACAGCTGACTTGACCTTACCAAGTACTATGATTATATTCCACTTTTCCGGGCTTTTTGCATGCGAGACACTTTTGTGGATTCTCCTCCCTGAGTTTTGGAATTGGTACATCATCAACATATTCCTTTTGATTGTTACTACTTTCTGTTTCTTCAACTCTATTCATAGTATCGTTAAGATCTTCCTTCCTACACATTCAATCGCTTTTGCTATTGCTCAACCTCCAAATCCGGAATCACAGCAGGAAGCTCAAGTGTAAGATTGTGTGGCTAGGTTTGGTTCATATTTTGTGTTTGTGTTTCTTCTTAATTTGCTTTGTCTATGTAATTGTTCATCCAAATAAAGCAAGCCCTATGAGATCAAATTGAAAAAAGAATACAGGGTATTTTAGTTGCTGATGTGTTTGCTTGAATAGTTAGTTTATATGGAAAATCGATGTAAAATTCCTTCTTTTTATTGCTGCCTACTTATGTCTAATTTTATTTTAGAATTTGAGTCCAACTCAACAAAAAAGCTACCTCATAGAGTGATATAACGATTGTCTAGGCCATATTACATCTACTGCAAGAAATCTCAAACAATTAATTATTTAATGGTTGTGATTTGTTGTTGCTAAAGCTAATCTCAATATGAAAAAAATAAAAAATAAAATAAGAATCAAATCTTAGTTTGAGAATTTGTTGATAAGAGGATGAAGTTGATCACAGATGATCCATGTATTATTTGCAGAGTTAAGCAAACATCGAGTAATATTATGCGTCCTGTTTTTCTGCGCTCCATTTTTGTCTTTTAAACTTGTACATACTCTCAAATTAGAATTAGCAAGGATTTTTCGTAGTTGTTTGTTCCCTTATTGATATTGTTTATGAATAGTTTCCAGATTTTCCTTTTGCATATGATAATGTTGATTTTTATGACATTATTCCTATCAGCTATGCCTTCCCTTCTGCTCTAAGGTAGATTTTCTTACTAAATCTAAATGTTATTATTGAATACTGGTCACAGTGTTTCTAATAAAATCAGCCTGTTCATTTTAACTGATGTTTTTAGCGAATGAGTATGAGTGTGAGTCACACTGTGTGACTACCAATCAATTATTCACCTAAGGATTCCAAGCTCAAAGATTTTTAGGATGAAGCTAAGTAACCTATCTCTTTCTACTTCTAAGAACTTTAGGCTAAATTTGGAGCTGGGGAACCTGATTTGGAATGGCCATATTGATATCAAACAGAGTGTTCGCTTTCTCCAGAACATGCTCTGATGTTTGTATAAAAAATTATTTCGGGTCTAATATTTCATATAACACAAGCCACGAATCTTCTAAATATTTCACTTACTACTGTTTCTTTTTCCATGTGATATGCATTTACCTTAATTTTATAGGTCCCAAAAAAAGAGAGGAATATTAAATGTAGGAAGAACATGGAAATGTGGTTCTGTAAGCACTTAAGAGAATACAAGTGCTGGTTCTTAGGATCAGACCTTAAGCAATTGTTGTTCAGATGATGAATCCAATTCTTCTCACGAGCTTCGTGGAGTGGCATGTTCAAGTTTGAGCTAGAATAATTCAACAGCTCTGAAGTTAAGTGGCAAATCAAGATCTAGTAGAGGTCCCTCTACTGATCCATAGAGCCTCTATACAATAGATAACTTAATCAAGTTATAGTTTTTAATGGTCTATGATATTCTGTTTATAATGGTCCATTCCTTGTCCCTAATGGAACTAAGGTAGCTTTCTTGATCAATGGTATTCAGACTGCTGAACAACAACTATTTAATATGCTAAAAATTGTAAAGTTTTTTTTTTTCTTCTTTGGTGAACTGCAGGTGGATATCAGCACCGTGCTTGAGGAAGCAGTCCAATATGTAAAGTTTTACAGCTTCAAATTAAGGGAGAAACTTGAGGATTCTCCTTCCAAATACAATAAATAATCATTTTCAGAATTTTTTATCCAAAAATTTTGGTTTTTGAATGACCTATTAGGGGTATTATGGAAAAAAATAATTTTACAAGGACGAAAACTAAAACAAAATTTTTACAGGAGGTAAACCTAAAAATGACCTATATTACAGGGGGTAAAACACTATTAACCCAACTCAAAATGAGCAAAACAAGTGACAATTACTATCCCCAAAGGACATCATTATTAAATTTGCAGTGAAGATGAAATAGATTTAATAAACAAAATTACTCTGAGGGTTCTAAATTACAAATATTAAGCAAGATTTATTCTAAATTACAGTTATGTATTGGCTGCATTTTGTATTGGCTGCATGATTCCAACTAAGGAAGCATAGTATGAGGGGGAGCATAATTTTCTTTCTGATCTAAGGGGGAGCTTTATATATTACTAGCTTACTTATACATGAATAGATTTATGTAATATATGTGCTTGATTGAAATGCATGTGGGTGTGCGTTTTGGTGAACTGATGTCTTACCAGATGCCCTGACATCTTGAGGATGTGAGAAATTTATTTATTTTCTTTGATGCATTATATGTGGGAGTTTATTTTTCCTTGGGCTGATAAATGAATGAGAGTTTATTTCTCCTGATATTATATGTGAGGCTGGGCTCTATATCTAAATCCGTTGTTGCGAAAAACTCTGATGTGCTGGATGATGTCTCAACATGTCCATCTGTGCATTATTTTTAAGTAAGTACTTTTAAAATAATGTTGAAGTTCTTCTGCTATCTTCTTTTGAGCTGAATACTTATTTTAAATGAAAGAAGATATGACCATATGATCTCTCACTCTTCTGATCATGATGCAAAGATTGTTTTAGCCAAAATTTACCAAAGGAGGAGATTGTTAGGTTTTTAGACATATATTGGCTGTATTTTGTTAAAACTTTAGTTATAGCAAGATGTCAGACACAATGTCTTAACATGTTGGTACGACATCATAGCGTGTCTTGTTCCGCTTACTTGGAAATTTATTTTAAACGTGGAGATTTTCCTAAAGATTTGTTTCACATGAAGAGTTGACCAAGAAAGCGTGTTTCTAGAAGCAGAGCAAAACGGTTTACACTTAGCTTAGTCCTTAAGAATGTTGTTGCAATAGTTAAGGAAACATATGATCTGCTTCGGAATAAATGTGTTGAATTATCGTGATTCAGCTGATCTTTAGCCGGTTCTGCGCATCAAGCCCATCCAGGAAGCAAGCTATATAAACAAAGACAGAAGACCTAATTGAGTACTGAAGCCGCAATTGAAAAAGAAGTCTATTAGGATTTTAGTTTGTCTTTGTGATTTGTGAGCCACTCGTGTGTCATATTGATACTAGAGCTGGACTGTCTTTGAGTTGTATATTTTGAATTCCTGACGTGTCTTGAGTCATACCTAGTCATCAACAGCCACATAAGCGCCATGTTGCTAATCAGCCTCCACCTCATCAAAAAACGTAATTAGGACTGATTTTTAAATAATTAATATTCACAGTGCCAAAATGGAATGATTAGTAACTTCAGAGACGAAAATTCAAACGACATATATTTGGAGGGACTAAAGACCTATTTAAGCCTAAAAAATTAGAAAAGAAAGAAGATGAAAAATCTGGAGTTCCCAACAGCTGAGCAAAATTTGTTGCGTTCCTCATCCTTCTTAACAGCAAGTTGAATGTGCCTTGGAACAATCCAGTTTCCAACCAATTCCAAAACCTAATCAACAAAAAATAACAAAAAGGCTTAATTGCATTTTTCCCTTATCTTTTGCCAATTGTGCGATTTTGCACCCATCTTTTTGCCCCCTTTCTGATTTTGCACTCCATCTTTGTGTTCAATTGCACTTTTACCCCCTATCTTTTTGCTAATTGTGCGATTTTGCACTCCCTCTTCTTCTTTTTTTTAGCAATTTTGCACCCCATCTTTTGCCACTTTTCCCCTTTTTAATGATGATTTTGAACAAAACACATTGGAAAAGAAGGGATGCAAAATCGCTAAAAAAAAAAGGTGCAAAATCGCACAATTAGCAAAAGAAAGTGGGAAAGTGCAATTAAGCCGAACAAAAAAATGAGTCAAAAAATCCATTTTCCAGTTTCTAACTTTCAATTATCAAATTCGTTGAAAACCCTTAAAAACATATACAAATCGCTTGAATTGGATCTAAAACCCTAAATTAAACAAAACAGAGAGTGAAAGGAAAATTGGGGAAAAGATACAAACCTTGACAGCGAGATACTCGAGGACGGAGGAGAAATAGACAGGAGCTCTAGCACCAACCCGTTTGGCATATTCGTCGTAGGATTCGAGTTTGACGGTGGCCCTGACGAGTGTGTCGCGGTCGGACAGATTGCTGGATTCGCTTATGTTTCCTTCTGATTTTGGGGTTTTTCTATATGCTACTAGGTTTGCTTTCTGAACTGTGTTGATTTACGATTACAATGACAGAAAAATGAATCCATAAGAATATAGTTTATCTCTTCTTCTTCTTCTTTTTCTTTTTGGTTTGTTGTTATGGAGATGGAAATATAATTTGGGTTGAAAAAATGAATGAATGATTTTGGGTTTGTTGTTAAGTAGAATGAAGGAAATTTGGAAGAAGCGAACGTAGGTGATGAAGAAGAAGGAAAGAAGACAGACCGTGACAGTGGGGGAAGAAGATGTAAGGGTAAAATTGTCATTTCGCCTGTGTATGTGTTCCTTAAGGGCAAAAACGTCCATTCACGTCATTTTTTTATGAGTCTACACGGTTCGCTCTTGTCATGTCATTAATCAGATGCCACATTGTGATTAGGACTAAAACTCAAATTTAAAGAATTAGTAACTTTAGAGACGAAAATTCAAACGACCTATATTTACAAGGACTAAAAACCTATTTAAGCCTTTTTTTACCATGTTTATTAGTATGAAAGTTACTACCGTTGGACATTCGAAGTGAATTCTCCTTTTCCAATCAAATTTTTTCCATGTTCAAAATTTAAAGGGAAATGATAACTTGTGTCCTTAGAGCACATGTTAAGAAACCTAAAATGGTAATTTTGTTTAGAAAATTGTGCCAATTTATTTTTCTAGAGATTGAAAATTAATGTTTTGTAATAAATATTTACCATTTATAGAATCATTAAAATGTGTCGTAAGAGCACAAGTTAAGATTACCCAAATTTAAAATTGAATGCCCAACCACTTATGTTTTTTTGTTTAACCGACCACTTACTTACTTTATGTAACATCATTTTTAACAAAGATAAAAAAAAAAGAGGGTTCTTTTGTTGTATTTATTATTGTTGACTTTATATCGCGGCAAAATCTATATTTTGCAGTAAGATATCTATTCTGGTCAATAAATTAATTAAGGGTCATGTTAACTTGTGCGCTTAGGACACAAGTTAAGGAGTTTAAAATAGAAATTAAAAATAAATTTTATATTGAAAATATAACTTTTACAACTTTTAAGACATTAAATGTACAAATTCTAAGAAAAACCTTCTACACTTACTTTCTTAACTTATGTTTTAAGAGCACAAATTAACATTTTCCATTAATTGCTAAGCGTATCTTAGAAAAGTCGTTGGGTGTCCTAAGCCTTGACCTTTTCTGAGTTACAAAGTGGTTGGGTTTCCTGAGGGGAATGGACTCCTCACGTGTACAATTTTCCTTCTCCTATCCTTTGCTTCCATTTTTCTGGTTTATATTATACTCTTTCCACTCCTATAGACTCTCTCTCTATATATACACCCAGTGCATAACCAATTTCAAAAACACTTCCTCTTTAAAAATTTATTTTGTTTAACGTCTTTTGCTTGATTCTTTCCATATAATTCCATGCAATAAAATCACCTTAAAATTTAACACGACATGCGGGTCAATTAATTTAGAAGTTATTTTGCTATATTAGAGATTGCATGCATTTCCTTTTTATTTTGTTTTGTAGTACACATTTTGTAGTATTTTGCTATATTAGAGATTGCATGCATTTCCTTTTTATTTTCTTTTGTAGTATGCTGTATTAGTATTACACTAACCAATACCTCATGACCAGGATCCAAAGGTGAACTTCATAATTTTTAGTAAAATTGTGGGTTTTTATCGACAACAAAGAATACCGTGCATAAATTTTTATGCAAGATCTTACTCCCTCCGATCCTTTTTATAAAAAGAGAAGCAAAAAGTTATCAAAACTAAGATAATCATGAATTGTTATAATTTTTTTTGTATGTTTTTACAAATATACCTTCATAAAAATTTGTGAAGTAATAAATATACCCATTAATATTAAAAGGACAAACATTAAACGAAAGTTAAAAAAGTCTTTTAAATAATAAATGTATCTTAAAAGTTGTGACTTTTTCTTATATATAAATAGAAAATTAAAATTAAGATTTTATATGTATGTTTATTAGAGAACATATTCAATCTACTTCAACCCAACAGTCAAAATCATTAAACCAAAAGTTGGGTCACGATTTGTTGACCTTTTTCCGGCAGAATCTATATGAAAGCAACAATTTACCAAACATGCCACTGTCCTGCCAATGAAAGTCAGCAAATCCCAAGTTCCCATCTTACAAAAATGCTGGCGAGATCCCAGACACATGAAAGCGACCAAATAAATTTTCCACCTATGCATATTTTGATTTTGAACTGAAAAATAAATTATTTACATTAGTCTCTCTTCTTTATTTCTCTGCAGTGCCAAACTGAAGAAATGAGTCATATCTTCCCTTATTCTCTCGTACCTCTTTCTCTTGTTCCTATTTCTCCCCTTCCAAACAAGCTGTTAGATTTTATTAGAAAACAATTTTGTAAACTAAAAACAATTCTACTTAAAGTTATTATTTATAATTTTTTTTTAGAATTGATTCTTCACAAATAAAATTATTCTATATTTTTTTTCAAACACTGTACACCTTAAACTATTCAAAGAAATAGTGATTGATAAAAAGGAAAGAAAGAGAAATAGTGGATAAAACACAAGAATGAAAATGTTAATAGGTGCTCTCACATAGATATTCTTTCATGGTCACAAGACCAAATCAATAGTGTTTTATCCTTAAAATATTCAATCATTTTTGTTATCAATTTCCTCTATTATTAAAAAAATATTTCTTTATGTGTGTGGACCAAACACTTTTTATTTGGTCATGTGACCATATTAGAATTTCTTGCTCTCACACCGGTTAAAGAAACAAACATAATAGATAATGCAATGGAAATGAGAAATAATATTTATACAACTATTTTTATACAACTTTTTTACAATTTTCTCTCTCATACTTACATTATGTTTTTATTCTCTCTCTTCCTTTTTCTCTCTCTATTGTTTTTGACCAATGAAAAGAGAGAACAACAAGGTTGTCTGAAAGGTTGCACCAAAATAGTTGTTCAAATATCACTTGAAAATTATATGTATTTTCAATTTTAAAATTGTTTTTACTTTCTTAGTCAATGTCATGGGGATGTCGATTGGCATGACCCAACAAAAAATAGATGAAACTTTAAAAAATAGCCGTGTCATATTTAATTCTGTCATTGTCATACTATTACACTAGAAAATACAAGAAACGCGTTGAAGGAGCTATTATTGGTCCAAAGAAATATTGGTTCAAAGAAACAGAATATATATAGTAACAGACAATGCTATTGGTCCAAAGAAATATTGGTTCAAAGAAACAGAATATATATAGTAACAGACAATACACTCTCTCTTTACCCTATTCTTTGTTGTTTACGATCTTGATCTTGTTTCCTTCCAAAAAAATAAAATATACACTTTTCTTCTCTTTTTGTTTTCTCCAATCAAAATAAAATGATTACGCATAAGTATAAAGTTTATTTTATTCTGATAGGTTTGTTGGTGCCTTTAGCTGCAATGAAATATCAAGGTTTAAACACTAACCCATTCCAACCACCATCCATAGCAATGTTACTGTTTTTGACATCTCTATTTAGTCATGCAGTTGCATTCACAGCTGACATGAGCTTCCCAACTACTATATATATCTTTCATATTTCTGGTGTTGTTGGGGTCGACACACTTTTGTGGATTATCCTCTCTCAGTTCTCGAATTGGTGTATCATCAACTCATTCGTTTCAGTGGTTACTTTTGTCTGCCACACCAACTGCATTGAATTGGTTTATCAACTCTCATGTTGTACACTAGACTCCTTCCTTCCTAAACATTCAGATGCTGCTATTGCTCCTCAGCCACCAAATTTGGAACTAGCAGCTCAAGTGTAACCTTCATGTGGCTTGGTCTAGTTCATATTTTGCATTTATGTTTCTTACTAATTTGTTGCTTAGTAGTAGTATATTTGTAATTGTTCATCCAAATAGAGCAATCTATAGGAGATAAAATTGACCGATCATGCCCTATGTTTCTTTTTCAATTTTTTTTTTAAATTGAAAAAGGAACATAGGGCATGATCAATCGGGTTGGTTTTTATTACTTTCCTTAAAAATGGAATGCAATTATGTTTTCATTTCCTTATTAAATCTTGTGTATGTTTCATTTGTAAAAGAAAAAAAAAATGTTGTGTATGTTTCCATAGTTTTATTTAAAGAGTAAAGCTCATTTTAGCACCTGAGACATTTCACAATACATAATTTAGTCTTTGATAAAATTAAATGCAACTTTTAATCCTGAGAAAAATAAATTGGGACAACTTAGTCTTTGTCCTCTTGACACTTTGTTTGATTGATAAAAGAAAAAAAGAGGAAAGAATATAAAGTGAAAAGAAGAGATTGTTAAGTAGTAATTTGGTATGAGATAAAGTGAGAGGAAATTGTGATAGAAAATTAAAGAAATATATGTTATAATAATATGACATAAATATCCTTAAAAACTTGGCATAATAAAAATAAACTAAAATAAGTATTTTTAATAAAATAAAATAAATATTTATGACAATCAATAAAAATTAGAAAATATAAATTCAAAATAGAGAAATTAAAAAAACATCTCATTGCAATCAAAGTATTTTTCCCTAATTAATAAATTAATTAAAGAGTGAAAACTCATTAAAGTCCCATAGAAAATTTGCAAAATTCAATTTAGGTCATGAGAAAAATAAAAACAACTTTTAATCATTGATAAAAATAAATCGGGACAACTAGGGACACATCTTGCTTTATGTCAATGACATCATCCTCATCACCTCCTCCCATGATCTTCGGAAATCCATCATGGCACTCCTTGCCTCTAAGTTTGCTTTGAAGTATTTAGGTTGGGCATTGTTTTGACCAAACATGTTGACGGGCTCTTCCTCAGTCAAAGTACTTATGCTAGTGACATTATTACTCGAGCAGGCATGGCCTCGTGCAAACCTTCGGCTACACCAGTTGACACCAAGCAAAAACTCAGTACCACCGCCGACACTTTATACGATGATCCCACCTTATATCGGAGTCTTTCAGGAGTCTTCCAGTATCTTAATTTCACGCGTCCTAACATCTCTTATATTGTCCAGCAGGTGTGTTTTCACATGCAGACCCCTTGCACTAACCACATGCTTGCCCTCAAACGCATCATGTGTTATGTTCAAGGCACCCTACACTATGCTTTGCATCTCTATCCATCCCCTAGTGAGAAATTTATCTTCTATACTGATGCTGATTAGGGTGAATGTCCTGACACCCGTCTTTCTACCTCTGGCTATTGTGTGTTTCTTGGTGACAACCTCATATCTTGGTCTTACAAACGACAACCCACACTTTCTCACTCCAGTGAAGAAGCCGGGTACAAATGTGTTGCTAATATGGTTTCTGAATCTTGTTGGCTTCTCAATCTTCTCTTGGAGCTTCACTACCTAGTTTCCCATACTACTTTGGTGTACTGATAATGTTAGTGTCATCTACCTTGCTGGTAATCAATTGCAACATCAGCGTACTAAACATATTGAGACGAATATTCATTTTGTTCGGGAAAAGGTCACGCGTGGCGAGGCACGCGTCCTTCATGTTCTGTCTCTTCACTAGATTGCCGACATCTTCACAAAGGCCTACTTTGAGTTCTTTTTGATGATTTCCAGACCATTCTAAGCGTCTATGAACCTCCCGCTTCGACTGCGGGGTGTGATAAAATGTTTGACTTTATGTAATTATGTTAGTAGTTATGTTGGTAATTATTTTGTAATTACTCTCCATTATTTTGTAATTACTCTCTTATGTTTGACTCCACCTATTGTAACTGTATATATACTCTTAATCATTACAAATAAAATTCACGGATTGATTTCCTTTAATTAGTACCTCCTTTTGTAATTAAAGTCTGCAGGCAACAGATTCAAGTATGCTCAGTTACACTGTTTGCATCAGCTAGAGCCTCCATCCCATGCTTCTGCTCCCTGCTGCACTTGCTCTAAGGTTGGTTTTCTTATTTTTATCTGAATGTTATTATTGATCACATTGAATTTCATTACTAAAAAAAATTCTTGCACTTTGTTAATAAAGTTGATAGTCAGTCTATGTGATTTACTAATCAGTTATTCTTCTATAGATTCTAAGCTCATGGATTTTAGGATGAAGCCAAGTAATTGGCTCATGTTTAAAGATCTTTCCTTCTATAAAGATAAACCTGTCTCTTTCTACTGCTGAGAACTTTAGGCTCATGTTTATACATCTTTCCTCTAATAAGGAAAAACTAAATAGTTGGATAATGATAACCTGATTACGAATGGCATTGGCAATATTATTGACATCAAATAAGTTTTCTCCAAATCATGTTCTGATGTTTGTAAAAACATCTATTTGGGGTATGATATTTCACATAACATTTGTGCATGAGTTGAAGTTTTTTATTTTATATTTACTATTTGGTTGCTTTTTCATTTCTCGGAGGAACCAAGCTGTTATTTCTTATAATGGTCATGATTGAAAGGCATCTGAAACATAATTTATAGCTCTCCACTAATTTCTGCACGTTTTCATAGATGCTGCTCCACCTCAGTAAAAGAAAGCAAATGACTCGTGTTTCTGTTTTAAATTACTTTTGGATTCCTTAAAATGTTGCTGTGCCTATATGTTTTATGTATCCCTTGTTCATTTTAATGTTACGCAAGGTTCGATTGTTCCTTTTATACTCAATTGCTCATTTATTTTTTCAGGAACTTAAACTGTGGAAAGCCTCAAAAAATTTCCTCAAATGGTTCCCGGCTCATTTGCAAATCTTATAGTAGCAGTAACTCGGATCCATGTTGTTATTTTAGGCAATTGAACCAATTGACTGATTCATTTTTTGGGGTCCCTTTTATCTGTTTCTCATTTTAATGACTCACGAATTGGATCCCTAAGCTTTTTAAGAAAAATAAACATGATTTTTTAATTTCTAAATAAAATTAGTTTTTTAGTCATATTAAATTATATGGATTCCCGGAAAAAGAAGTGATCTGTGATTCTCTTTATGCAGGCATTATACAGTGTCTCTCAACATTGGCTATTCCCCCAAGATTTATGAGGTTGACATTGTTGTGACTACACTTGGGTTCAGTGTGATGCATCATGTAAAGGTTTCATCAAGGTGAAGTCAAACTTATTTCAGGCATCATTCTGATGTGTGAATGCTGGGAAGTCCTTAATTTCAACTCTTTACATTTTGTCAATCTTCGCAGCCTCGTAATCAATTCTAATCAACTTATTCCCTAAAATATATGAAAATAGTTAGTCCTTAATTGTTTGTCAAATTCATCAGATTAGTCATTATTGTTATATATTAAGAAAATGCGGGGGACTATCGTGACCGATTTGACAAAAGTTCGGGAACTGTTTATAAAATGTTAAGGTGATGAAAGTTTCTCTAGGGAATGAATTTCAGGTCACTCTAAACCCAACAACCTTGTGCAATGTGTGGCTCAATTGTGGGTTGAAGTGCATTTATCATCAAACCATTACTGTGCTACCAGTGTAACTATTATGAGGCTGGTTATGCAGATCATGGATCGTCTTAGTGGCCTTGTCCGAGACTACATTCCCCCTCAATTAACTAAGAAAATGCATTTAAATATGAAGTTATTTATTTATCTATTTTGATGATTCTGGAAGTCCACATAATTTCTATTTTTGTTCATTTTGGTTTTTAATAATTTTCACTTAAGAATTCTTATTTGAACCGTTTTCTTAGCAATTTATGGTTCAAGTACTGGTAAATACTTATACAATGGTGATGAGGCTGCAACATGCATTCAGCTGAGTTTCTCCTACTGTCAAGCAAATGTGGCATCTGCATCATTCTGCAAACCAGCTACCTAGTTTACAATTTCGTTATAGAATTTTATTTTCAACGGTTTAACCAATATCTTAATTTAATTCTTTAGAATAAATAATGTGATTCCGTGGTTGTTTTACACACATGTCTTAGTTTAAAACACATTCACCACTTAAAACGCAGACAGAAATCATAATCATCATAAGCAAATATATACTACTAGTCTACCTTGCAACAAGGAAAATGATATTCAAGTAAACTATCGCTATATAAAGGGAAGGGACCAAGTTTAATTGCTTCCAAGGCCAACTGGAAGGGGTGTATGAGAGCAACAATCATTGCAAACTTTGAAGGAGTGTTATGAAACCACATCAAATCATGAAACCACATCAAATCATCTATTTTGTTAATTTTTGGGGGAAATCTCATAGCATGATAAATGAAACGCACCGTTTCATTTTTAACAGAGAAAAAAAAACACTATTATAAAAAATAGAATTTTCCTATAAGGGAGCTTCTACGGTGACTTTTTTGAAAAAGTTAATTTTGATTTTAATGTTTGATTCATTTTTAAATGGTTGAGTACAGATTAATGATCAATAGTAATTCATCTAGTAATGTTTGCAACATCTTGGACTTACAGGTACTATTTTATCGTTGACATCTTTAACATGCAAATAGATTTGATGATATTATGTGATAGTCTTAAATGTTACATTTTGTGGGGTGTTACACTTAAAACAAGGTCGGATAAAATTAGATTAAATGTAGTCTTGTTAATATGATAAATTGATGATGCTATGGGGACTTAACTTTTGATGCCACTGTACAAACAATGGGGTGTTACTCACTACACTATTAATGTTATATAGTGTTAACTTCATCAGAAAAGTCATTTTCACGACTTTACCATAGAATTTTCCTATAAAAAAACCCCACGTGACCACTTCTCCCCCTCTTATCCTTCATTCCTTTTTTCTTCTTATTTCAATTCACCAAATTTCTTATATAAATCAAACATTCATGACATAAATTTCATATGTAAGCAAATCATATTCTCCAAGTTTTACAAGTTCTCTTGGGTAAGATTTTGGGATTAGGGTTAGGCTTTATGGAAGGAGAAGAGTACCCATCCTTTGGTAGTTGCTTATTGAGATTCCTTGAGGCAAATACTCAACCTATAAATCAAATAATGCATCTTTGATCATATGTAGTTGGTTTGAAAAGTAATTTTAGAGATTAGAGTATATATTAAGGATTTTATGATTACATATGGTTATTATTATATTTTTTTTAATAATGATTACATATGGTTATAAAAGTTTACCATTCTAATATTGGAAAGTGTTATTGATGCTCATATATGGTAGCAATCACTTTGTATGCTTCTTCAGGAGTGTTTGAGAGCAAACTTAGTAGATTCGTCATAATTGTGAGTTGATGACGATCATTATCACTTATTTTAATTATCGTTATTATTAATATTTTGGTGACTTTATAAGTTAAAGTATTTATCAAAACTAGTATGGACACCCGTGCCAAACATGAACTATAATGTCGTGATGTATCAAGTGTCAGTTAACAAAAATCATACACATATGCCTTTAAGTTTTGGATGAAAATGTGGTGGCATCATTCTCAATTTTGTGATTGCTCTTTATCTAAATTGTCGATTTACACCAGTGTAGGCTCTCTCAGAAATTCTAACGGTGGTATCACATCTCAGTTTAATATTGTGGGGGAGCCGAAGTGGTTCTTGGTGATGGATCACGAACACAGGGATCCTAACACTTAATAGAGGATGTTAATGTGTGAAGTGTGAGTTAAAATACTACATTGGATGAAAGAGTTGATGTGAGCAACATATTGTTGAGGCAAAATCCCAAATTAATTTTAAAGATAATAAACTTTAATGATTAAGGATTAAATGGACTTTGATTAATTCTTTGGTATTTAACTTGTGCTCTTGAGTGTTTTACTAAGACAGGAACA
>Ga0228710_1001672_pt1 | contig 33786 bp, 11 predicted proteins | sample MedpolnodulmetaG_FD_177995 | JGI IMG/M metagenome (GOLD analysis project Ga0228710, IMG submission 177995) | Root nodule microbial communities from Medicago polymorpha collected in Santa Monica, California, United States - pink nodules | ecosystem: Host-associated > Plants > Roots > Nodule... | reverse complement strand
AGTGCCATATTGATACTTTGGAGAAATTAAAGTTAGAATGGTGGTAACACCATATATGAGTGGTCTCAGCACCATAACAGAGTGGTAACAATACCATATTAAAGTGGTTTCAGTATTAAGAGTGGTCCTAGTACCATATTTGAGGGTGTATATCTTGAACGGTTTTCTAAAGTGCAGTAGTTAACCGTACAGTTGTAGTTGTGCTTGTTTTATCCTAGAGGCGGCGTGGTTGATAGTCTGCCTTGCACAATTTTGGGCAGTGCCACGAAACGTCTTAAAGAGAGCGACCTGGTCGTGACTCAACCTAGTAACAGCTTTGGTAGATAATAGAATTTGGAAATCCAAATACAACAGTTTGGAAATCCAAAAACAACAATACTCAAGCAACATAAACACATTATATAGCATACTCCAAATCACAAAGTGGCACCAAGCTATTAAAACCACAAGAGTGCAAGGCATTATGAATGAGTCTCGGTTGATGAAGAACCACAAGAGAGCCGCCGCTAATCTTTTGTTGTGTATTTCAGATCACCACCTCTCATTATTTCAAGTTGTTTTTGTTGAGAGACTACCATCAAATGTTCATCCAGGTGCTTCTAATACCTAATTTCTAATATCCTTAATAAATAAATCAACATGTATAGATCCTATTGTACATCTTCATATGTTTAGTCCGCACTAATATATGATTATAGTATTAATCTCTATAGCATATTGTTTTGTATTGATGAATTAATAAACTAATTCCAACGGTTGCTATAATTATTAATTCAATGGTCAGCACCAATACATTTCATAACGAAAGATTTTGTGATCACAGTAGTCAAATTGGACTGCGGTGAGGAGACTCCAACGTGAGTGAAAGCATGCAACGTAATACCTTACGTCACCAACAAGTATATAAATAAATAATAAACCGCCATCACTTAAGTTTCACTATAAAATACTTCAACTCCAACTTTCACATTCAAATTGTGCATCACGTAATCAAGTGAAAATGGCTGGCATTGTTGAATCTGATCCAATTCCTCTTCTTACTCCTTACAAAATGGGCAAATTCAATCTAGCTCATAGGTATTTTAATTATCTTTTCGTATCATTTCATATTCACTTTCAACAGCTCAAATGTTCACATAATAATTTACTCATTTCATTTCAGAGTTGTTTTGGCACCACTCACAAGACAAAGATCTTATGGCAACGTTCCTCAACCTCATGCCATCCTCTATTACTCACAGAGAGCCACCGGCTCTAACGGAGGTCTTCTCATAACCGAAGCTACCGGTGTCTCTGACACCGCTCAAGGGTATCCAGACACGCCAGGTATATGGACTAAAGAGCACGTCGAGGCCTGGAAACCTATTGTGGATGCTGTTCATGCTAAAGGTGCTACCTTCTTTTGTCAGATTTGGCATGTTGGAAGAGTTTCTGATTCTGGTATGTCCTATTTCCCTTCTTCAAATTATCCAAGTTTTATTTGCATGAAGAAACATGCCTAAAAGAATTTTGAAATGACATAAAACATAAATGAGGGATTTTGTTAATTTGAACTTCTTTGCTTTTGATTGGCCTGCATCTATTTCTTAGCTTGCTTGATTTCAGGTTCATATCAATTTTCTTATACCTATTTTATACATATGTTCATACACATTATGTACACACTCGTTTATATATATGCCTATTTTCCATGTTATTTTCAACAGTTTATCAGCCGAATGGACAGGCACCAATATCATCTACAGATAAGTCACTCACACCACAAATTCGAAGTAATGGTTTTAATATTGCAAAATTCACACCACCAAGGCGGCTAAGGACAGATGAAATTTCGAACATTGTCAATGACTTCAGACTTGCTGCTAGAAATGCTATTGAAGCTGGTAATTTACTAATCTTTACAAATGTCTCCAAAATAAATAAATAAAAAATTATTCCATGTACCATAATACAATGTCTGTGATACATAGATCTTTTTGTTGCTTTAGAGGGAACTAGGTCATTTTACAATTATGTAACATACTGTGGTGCGAATTGCAGGATTTGATGGGGTTGAAATCCATGGGGCTCATGGCTACCTACTTGAACAATTCATGAAAGATAAAGTGAATGACAGGACAGATGAATATGGTGGATCTCTGGAGAACCGCTGTCGATTTGCTTTGGAAGTTGTTGAAGCTGTTGCAAATGAGATAGGAGCAGAAAGAGTTGGAATAAGATTATCACCTTTTGCAGAGTATGCAGAATGTGGAGACTCCAACCCTAACGAATTGGGACTTTATATGGTTAATTCCCTCAATAAATATGGTATTCTTTATTGTCACATGGTGGAACCAAGAATGAAAACTGTTGGTGAAAAAACCGAATGCCCCGACAGCCTTGTGCCGATGAGAAAGGCCTTCAAAGGCACTTTCATGGTTGCAGGAGGTTACGACCGACATGATGGGATCAATGCCATAGCTGAAAACAGGGCAGACCTTGTTGTATATGGTCGTTTGTTCTTAGCTAATCCAGATTTGCCAAAGAGGTTTGCACTTGATGCTCCTCTAAACAAGTATAACAGGGAGACGTTCTACATTTCTGATCCAGTTCTAGGTTATACTGACTACCCCTTTCTTGAACGATGAAACCAGTGTTGTAGCATCCAAGTGTGGAATCTCCTCACTAAATAAGTTCATTATTCCTTGCAAATTGCTTTCTGCTATTGAATTTGTCAATGAAATAAGATTTTGAGGCATATGTATGTTATTGATTCCTCTCAGGCTTACTCTTACTAACGCTTTCCTCTCAGGCTTACTCTTACTAACGCTTTGGACCCAGTTCACACATTTTGTAAATGGTCAGGGAATATAGTAAAGAGTAAACCTATTGTTCTATGGTAATTTGATTAAGTCAATGAATGCCAACAAGAAGTTTATGATAAAAACTATGAACCTGATTTTACAAAATTACAATTTGAGTTTTGTAGTCATAAAAGGATTACTTCCGTTATCACATTTTGTTACTTCAGTCAATCCATGCTTTTTTAGATGTACTTATAAGATCTAATTGAATGTTTAAATAACTTAAATGATTGAAACATGATCAAAAAAAATTTCTGGTTATTGGGTTAAGCAAGAAAGTATGGACAAGATTCCAGTGGTACGCTGAAAATATAAAACCGATGAATTCCAAACACTAAGAACTGCACAACAGAATTTTGATCCAAATTCAAAATTGCAGCTTTTATCATGTGATAAATTATTGGTAAAGAAACCTTTGCAATGAGTCTGATGAAGTACAAATGAATTTCAAGATACCGAAGCTATGACCTCAGCACGAATATCAGCTTTGATGAAGTACAACTTGCATGCTTTACCCAGTACCAATATCTCACAACCTCCTTAAGCACACCGATATCAAGTTCCACCAAATGCACATCACCAATTATTATTCTAATCTAGCATACAAGTTTGGTCATGGAGAAACCAATCCATCGATGGACAACAATACTCAAGCAACATAGATACATTATATAGCAGACTCCAAATCACAAAGTGGCACCAAGCTATTAAAACCATCATGTCTCAGCAATGGTTGCAACAAATCATCGCCAACCATTATACATCTGAAATTTCATGAAAAATAATCGGACAGTAACAAAACCAAACCCAAGATCAAGGCACATTGGATTAACCAATTGGCAATCACTATGAAACACCAATATAGATACGAACATAGGACAAGACACTATCACTTACACATTGACTCCCATAATAATTTGAGAAGATGACATAGTTGCTTGTGACCTAATGTGTGAGTGTGAGTGTCGTATCGGTAACACATGTTTGTTTAAAAATGTTGGTGCCAACCAATCAAAAACAATTAGAATTAAAAGCCTTCAAAGCAGACCTTACAATAGAATAAATTTCCAATCACGGTACACCTGAAATTTCATGAAAAAAAGAGAAGACAATGGACAGTAACCAATCACATTATAAAACAACTACAGATACGAACATTAAAAAAATTTGCGGGAAAATACTGGTTGGAAAACACTGGTAATTCTACTAACAAGAAAAACACTCAGTGCTATAAACATAAACATATAAGAAGGAATAAAAAGCAAAACCACACACACACGAGGGACTCATTGTTCTGTTCTGTTCTGTTACAAACAGCACCATGAAACTATTTCTCTCTCTCTAACCTCTTTTAGTTTCACTCCATGGATGCAAACCTCGTTGGCTTTCTCATTTTCCTCGCGCTTCTCTTCCTTTCACTCGTTTCAAACTTGCTGTGTTTCCTTCATCGCCGCCGTTCCAACACAACGCCACCACCGTCGACTGTTACCGAAGCATCGGTAATTATCGACCGACTCCCTCTCTTCCGTTTCACCTCAATTTCTCGCGGCAGCTTTTCCATCGTCGGACCCACCGGCGACGTCGACGATGACTGTGCAATCTGTTTCGAACAATTCCGCGACAACGACATGCTCCGTTCTCTCCCATGTTTCCACGCATTTCACTCTTACTGCATAAGCAGATGGCTCAACACGAATTTGTCTTGTCCTCTCTGCCGCACTGTCCTCTCCGATTCCAACACCGACCTCTTGGCAATTCTCCGGTCACCTCCGTTTGACAGTATCACCGTCCAAATAGGAAGCCGGTGACGGCGACGCATATTCAGTTGGATCACACGCTTATACTGTGACGGAGCCGTCGGAAGTTCCATTAAGTGCAACGGTGTCGTTTGGTAGCAGTCGCAGGTTTGAGGAACTTGACAAAAACGGTGAAGAGATAAGCGAGATGTTTGGACCTATTTCTCCCTATAATTAGCTTTGCATTTTCATTTTACTGTTTGATTACATGCAATCCCAATTACAACTCAGATTACTGCCACGTCAAACAACTTAGTGCAAAGGTGCTTTTGATTTGGAACCTTGTAAATGGCTGAGTCCTTTATGGTTTCTGCTTTATACTTGATATGACTTTGGTATCATATTTGGTTGAATTGGTTTTGATTCATTTGATTATGATTAAAAATGGATTGAAGATCAAATCATTTGTTTGAATGTATGTATTCATATAAAAATGACTTGAGTTATAAATTTTTGTATTTGGTCTACATTATAGATCAAATACATTAGTTATTCAATGAATCAAAAATATGTTTTTTGTTTATAATTGATACCGGTCGAAGTATAAGTTAGCATAAATTTAAACTAAGTTTAATATATATTATAAGGTTAATTGTAACATTGTATAATTTTTGTAAAAGACAAATATTATATAGTTGTATTAACGTATGCAAATGAATATTGATTCGATTGGTAAGAAACTGACTCACCCACAAGGTCATGGGTTCAAATCTCATCGGCAATGTTAGAATCTCTTTGATGGGGGATCTATAATAACTTATGTAAGCGATCTTTGAGCTTATAGGTCGGCCCTAACCCTAGTGACCCCCCGGAGCCCAACCCACCTAAACTAATATGTAACAAAAAAAGGCATGCAAAATCTATCAAGGTCATCAACGAATATGTATGGCTAGATATGAGCAAATCTTCATAAATTCCTATCTTTCTCTCACAATTTTCATCTTCCTTGTCATCACCGTCTCCAATAGAAAGTATCCATTTGTCAAATTTTGAAATTTTCCCTTGCTTTGTTGGTAAGAAAGATCCCACAAATTTCATATTCAAAGTAAGTCTCAACACAATAAAATCTTCCAATAGAATGGGTGACTTAATTGAAGAAACAACAATATATATATTATCTTGATCCTTTACTGAGTACAGGCAATATCAGTCTAAAATCACAACCCAAAACTATTCTCATTCCACTAATCAGTATGTAGTTATTGTGAGGATTTTATATTTGGAATGATGACATGCTTTGATCGGTCAACTGCTTCAAAAATTATCAGTGCATCACTGGTATTTCATCCCAAATTAATCATTTTACTTGACAAAGTAGTTCTTCCCTAGGACTATCCTCTTTCATGGTTAATGTTTTTTGACAATTTTTCTTGGTTAACATTGATAACTTCATAATCTCAATAGGGATTGTAAGACTTGAGTGTGGAGTTCTTGCACCCAATAATAATAGAGCAGCAATTATGCTGGAAAAAAATATTTAAAACAATTAACTCTTTAGACCTAACAATCGCATACATTCAAACCACTATTATCGAAAATAACATACTCCAAGGTCTAATCATATACACCCTTTTGTTCATTAGTGAACATCAACAATAGATCAACATCCGGTTTTATCAATTAAACATTATCATAATTTAACTCGTCAACAATAAACTTGTTCGTGAAGGTCGGCATGTCATCAATGTTTGATAATGACATAGAATTGAATTCATGAAATGACCTTCCCTTTAGTTGAAGAAGCTTAACAATCTCGAATAAACACAAATTCTTCAAACCATCGTCGTTGGTTTGAAGATCTGTAACTTAAATATGAAAATTTAAAAAATGTATATAAAAAAAATGAATGGTATAAAAATGTCAATGGTCACACACGACTTTTTTTTTTTTTGCAATATGGTTTCGCATTCTAATTTGTAAGATTGTCATTTGTAATTTGGTTTAGTGAAAAATACTTGCAATTATATATTAGAATTACACAGCTAGTTGATAACCCTTAAAAAAGATAGAAAATTTGACGGCTAAATCATCTTTATACACATATTTATATCATGTTTGTTAAGGAAATAAGGTTGATACTAATATAATCAATATCATTCATTTGGTCAGGTTGTGTTTGTGTTTTTATTTTTAAGCACAATATATCTTACCAAAGAGCATTTAGATGAGATGGTAAAGATTGTCTTATAATTTAACCAGATATCTTGGATTCAAATCCAGACTTAAAAAAGCAGCAATGTTAAATCTCTTATGGGAGAGTTCAAGAGATTAGTAATAAATTTAGCTGATTAAAAAAAATGTAGTTAAGTGCAGAGGATTCCTGCTTCACACACAAAAAATGCAAAAAAAATACTTTTTTTTTTCTCTTTTGGCAATACTTTTGTGGAGCAAGTTTGATTGAAAAAATATTAGCTATCAATGTATTTAAACACTATTATCGATAACATTAATATGACCAAATAGTATATGCGTTTCTATTTTTAAAAACTTGTTCGAATTAAACTGTAATAAATTGGATCAGATTGGACCTTTTGAATTAATCATTCAAAATCAAACCATGTTGATACGTGTAAAAAAGAAAATTGTTTTTGGATAAATTAATCATCTAAATAGTTTGTGGATTTTTATAAAGTAGAAGATGATACGTTTAAAAAAGAATTTGGAAAATATTTAGGTCCAACTAATTTTTTTAAAACATTTTTAACCTATTTATTCGTATTTTAAAAATCAAAATACTTGCTAAAAAAAAATTCAAAATAATAACAACATCCTTTTACTAACTTGAGAATGAGTGTTTATAATTAAAATTAGATTAAATTATAAAGTAGACTTCTATGTCTTATATATGATACACAGTCCAATTTTTCTACATCTTAATCTTTATTCCAAACAATATGCTATGATGAAATTGCTAGATTAGATGAAATTATAAAGGTGAATGTATGCCTTATGTATGATAAGAAAAAATCAATTTTTTCTACATCTTATTTGAAATATATGTCATGAAGATATTGTGAGGTCTGACGCTGCGACCAATTGTGAAGTCTTTAATTATATGTGTGAATTTCCAATAGCTATTATATTTCTTTCCTATATATACAGTATAAGTTATGAACTTAAAGAGCATATAATATGAACTTGTTTCAAATATGAATATTTTTTCACTCGTTAGACACTCTTTTTTTTTCGAACACTCATAGGACACTCTTGTCTTTTACATTTTGGTGTTTGTTTTAGTCTTTTAAGTTATAAACATTAGATATTTTGGTTTAAGTTACAAACCGTACACATTTTAATCTCTTAATATATTTATTTTTAGGTTTCACTTTGAACATTGACAAAAAGTACCAAAGTATACAATGTTAGGGATAAAAGTATACAATGTTTGTAATTTAGAAAACAAAATGGAACAAATAAAACTTAAGGACCAGAATAAAACTTATAAAAGTTAAATGACATAAATGAAACTTAAAATAACTTAAACGACCAAAAGTATAATTTAACTTTTCTTTTATATATGTATTGACCTATGTGATCCATGTTGTTGATTTATTGGATGAGGCAATAATATTAATTGAATGGAGGAAATTCCTTCTCTTATCCGGCCATGTGTGAGTGAAATAGATTTCAATTCAATTCATAAACCAAATTAAGCAGGAAAAAATTGATACACAAAACGAATTATTGTTGAAGAAAATTAAATATGTACTAAAAATATTATATATGATAATAAAAAAATATTATTATAATTTTGATAGTAATTAAATGAGGAATGGGGATATAATTTAATTTGTCAATGATGTTGCAAATCATACAAAAACTCATTTTGCAATTTTATGGCTAATCAAGTTGCACATTACTTAGCTAAATATGTGTTTTCTTCTTCTTTGATTGATATTGTTCTGATTAATATTTTGAATTACTTTAAAAAATCATGGAAAAACAGTTGTCACAACCTAACAAAGAATTTACTTAAAAAAATACACCCTAACTATGAGTCGCAAAACAATAATAGTACGTTCTATGTGTATATGCCCCTTAGTCAACACACCAAGATCTAGTCTTAAATTTTAATACCGCAACAACAACTTTCTCATTTCGACCCCAAAAAATTCCTACAATGTTGATGTTCACCCGGATTCAAAATGATTAAACTATTTCCTTCATTTAAAGAAAAGAGAAAGAGAAAGTTCATGTTATTATTATGATAAATTTATAGAGAATCATAATTCAGTACACTAATACTAGTCATGGATGCCTACAACATGTAAAATTTATCATTTTTTTGTTGTTGACAAAAACATGTAAAATTGATCATGTTGAGTTTCAATGCTAACCACACACGCAAAAACTATAAGACAGTGACACATAAAGTCTAACTGTTTCATAAATTGAGTATATTGTTTTTGACAATGAAAATCAAACACAAATACATAAATTCCTAAATAACTGTCAAAGAGACTTAAATAACAATCAAAAAATATTATTTCAAATGAGTATAACACCAACCCTTTTCAATTTTAATATAATTCTTTACAATTATTTTAAAATTTAAAATGTGTTGTAGCATCTTCTATATATGTAAACAAAACAAAAAATACCAATATATTATTCCGTTAGTTATATCTTACATGTACACAACAAAAAAAATCAATATAGTAAATTCAACAAAAAAAAAACCAATATATTATTAAATTTTGATTTTGATTAAAACTAAAAATATAAGTGTTTGTTGCTTTCAAGTTATAACAAATCAAACTAATCATGCTTATCTATTTTAATGACACCAACAATATAACAAACAAATATAATCGAAATTCTTTTTTAATGATACTAAGAACAATGTTTATTATAGAAAAATTGTTTAAGGGTATAATCGAGATAATTAAAAAATATATGAAAAAGTAAGTATAAATACACTAATCTAGTTTATTACGCTTTTTAAATAATAAAGGAAAAAAACCAAACATATATATTCATATCGTGTTTGTTACATTTCTTTTATATTTAAATTTATTCTTAATTTGTTACATGTGTTATTTAAATTAACAATCGAGGGCATTTTTTTTAAACAGAAAGGCAATCCCAAAAGAGTTGAAAAGGGTAGTTTTCTTTCGCTCTTTTTATTGCGCTAACGTTTGAATATTCAGAACGGTGTTTTTTTTATTAAGTTTTAATTATGATTAAAAGTAAAAATATAAATGTTTTTTCCTTTCAAATTATAACAAATCAAACTAACCATGATTATATATTTCAATGAAACTAACAATATAACAAAAAAAATTATAATCTAAATTCTAAATTTTTTGAATGACACCAACAACAATCTTTATTATAGATTTTTTGTTTTGTATAAGAGTACAATTGAGATAATAAAAAAGTAAGTACAAATACACTCATCTAATTTGTTACATTTTTTAAATGATAAAGGAAAAACGGGACATTTGTGTTTGTTACACTTTTATTTTAATACTTAAATTTATTCTTATCTATTTATTACATGTGTTATTTGTATTGAAAGTTGAGGCCCGAAAGAGCTGAAAGAGTTAGTTTTCTTTATATATAGTACATAGTATAGATAATTTACATGATTTTCCCATAACTTGTAATTATGTATTCTATTGTTTCGTTGTACCGCTTATGATTTTTTAACTGCAAATAAAATTGTTACAATTTTTCTAACAAACTAATATTTTTCTTTAAAAAAAGAAACAAAGCAATATTTTGTTTACTTAGAATTAAGGCAACAAACTTTATCCAAATTGTAAACACAAAAAATAGGGTTCATGGTTCACACAAAAATTAGAGAGAACCTAAAAACTTCAATCGTGGATGATTTCTAAACATCAATCCCAACCTATCCATATAAACCAAATAGAATGGTTTGCTCTATATCACTGTTGATTTTATTTAATAATCATGGATAAGTTCTTAGATGTTTTTGTGTAAGGGGTTTGATTTATTTTCTTTGTTGTAGTTGTTGTTAAGCTTGTTAACGGTAGCTGTTGTGCATGTGGTTGACTATTCAAAACAAATAACACTATGAAAGAAAGGAATTGAAGAGTGCAGAGCGGATTCATCACTCAAACTCGAAATTACTATCAAACTATTGTTACATAAACAATTTGAATCATAATCACTTATAAACCAGCAAAGTCAAATAATCCATAAAATTAATCGACTTTGATTAGTTGTAACATGAAAGAAAAAGAAAAAAAAACTTACAGGTTAATTTTGAATTGCAGAGGGCTGAGAGAGGTTGAGAAAAACTAAACACTGCGGGAAAGAACTATGAAGTGTGAGAACACTACTTATTAATATTTAATATATTCCAACAAATCTTTTTCTAAAATATTTTGAGTCCTAATCTTTTTTTTATAGGATTTAAAGTCCAATCTTTAACATTAATTTTTGCTCACGTTTATTACTAATCTTTTTTTTTTTTTAGGATTTAAAGTCCAATCTTTTAACATTATTTTTTGCCCACGTTTGTTACTAATCTTTTTTTAGATGATTTAAAGTCCAATCTTTAACATTATTTTTTGCTCACGTTTGTTACATTTGTTTTAATATTTAAATGAGCAATGCTAGCAACACTCTCTTTTGAGCACTCTCTCTAGCACTCACTCTTTTATTGGGTAAAATCATTGTATGTCCCACCACCATATGTGGGTTCCATTTCCAAAGTGTAGGTCCCACATTGATTTCACCTAATAAAAGAGTGAGTGCTCAAAAGAGAGTGTTGCTAGCATTCCTCTATTTAAATTTATTCTTATATATTTGTTACATGTTTTATTTGTATTGAAAATTAAGGGTATTGTGATGTGAAATCCGCAAGCGCACAGTTCTATCGAAACAGTAAAATATTGTTCCACATGGAGTTGTTGTAATTACCGATTTTCTTTCTAATTATAATTAACTGAAAGGTTTAAAGTTTAGAAATTCAGCAGATTGATTGATATAAAATTCAGATAATAAAAAGCGTCTCGGGATTATTGGTTCATCGTAATGACAAATTACTCACAATTCAAACCTATATTTTCTTCTTAAATTAAATCCGTTTCTAAAGACAAGTTTCTCTAATGTATTTCATTGTTCCTTTCAGAATCCATGAGTGTGTTTCAATAACAATCACGCCTATTCTCATGGTTGGTTGTTACTGAAACCTTTTAAGAGCGAAACTTATTGCCTCAATACTTCACAAAACTATTCATTTGGGGTGTTCCCATCAAGTTTTGTGTCGTCTTGTCTAATTTCATTTGTTCCAAAATCAAACTTCATCTTTCGATCATTCGTTTGATATTTGAGATGATGAAATAACAACTATTAAAGTTCACCTTTCGGTCCTTCGTTTAATACTTGTTACTGAGTTTGAAAACAATGAAATTAGATTAGAAAATAGATTTAAATAAGATTAGGGTCCTAGGCTTGGTTTGATAGGAATTAGGTCATTAGACTCATCCAACAATCCCAAGACAAAGAGATCTACTCACTCATGCTCATCGTAGACAAAGAGATTAAAGAGATGGAGTAGAAAGACATGAAAGTAAACAGTTGAATTTAAAAGTGCAGAACCGTAAAGAACAATGAAATAAAGCTTTAATCAATTTGATTCAATGGAAAACGACACTGTCACAAATATTCCAAGATTCAAAGATCATTTACAAGTCTGATTGCTCTCTCTCTCTCTCTCTCTCTCTCTCTCTCTCTATATATATATATATATATATATATATATATAGCAAAAGCCAGCCTCTAGAAAAGGAAATAGTTCCCGATTATAAGGCACTAAAATCGATCATAAAAACAGCCCAAACCAACACATAAATATGCACCAAATCAGCAACATTTTGGAGGTTGGGATCGCGCACGGCCGTGGGTCTCACACGCACGGTCCGTGCGTAGCTCTCGACATTGCTTGGCGCGACTTCTTTAAGAGGGGCGCACAGTCAGTGCAATGGTAAGCACGACCGTGCGCGATAGATTGGCATAATTTTCCTCTTTTTAGTTTTCTTCTCAAACAAGTTTCAATCATGCATTTTAATCCATTCTTTTGCTCAAAGACTTGATCATCTATCATTTGTGATCTTGAAAATAAAACTAACAAATTTGCAGTAAAATAGTTCTAAAAAGAAACTTAAACAAACAGAATTCTATTAAAATAAACACTTTAAAACCATCTAAATTACGACTTATCATATTGGAAAGAAAAATTCAATCCAAAAGTGCTGAAAGAGGTAGTTTTTTTTTTTATATAATATATATTTTGAGGGTTATGTTAACCAGTGTCCCTGTACACTAGTTAAGGACACAAAAAAGGAATATTTTTTTTACTTTTATGGATTGATTACACAAATTTCAATACAATAATTACTATATAATTTTCTTTTCTAGTATCATTAACAAGTGTCAGGGAGCACAGTTAACTTTTCGCTTGTTTTAATTATATTTGTTTGATATATTGAAAAATTGAAAGCATTAGACTAGCGAATTGTGAAAGACTTATCTGCACATTTGAAAGCATATATAATTGGAAGAGAACGAACCTAGACGGGTTATTCGAGAGGTACATAACGACTTATATAAAACCAAACCACCGGCACTTTCCACTTTTAGTTTCAACATAAAATTAGTTACAAATTTTCAACTTCATATTCAATTCTATCTTCCACTTCAGTACTGGAAATGGCTGGTGTTGTTGAATCTGATCCAATTCCTCTTCTTACTCCTTACAAAATGGGTAAATTCAATCTATCTCATAGGTATTTTAATTATCTTTTCAATTCATTCATCATTCCATATTCATTTTCAATTGCTCAAATATTCACACACACCATGTGTTTGTTTTATTTACTCATTTCATTTCAGAGTTGTTTTGGCACCTCTCACAAGACAGAGATCCTACGACAACGTTCCTCAACCTCATGCTATCCTCTATTACTCTCAGAGAGCCTCTAAAGGTGGTCTTCTCATAGCCGAAGCTACCGGTGTCTCTGACACTGCTCAAGGGTATCCAGACACGCCAGGTATATGGACTAAAGAGCACGTCGAGGCTTGGAAACCTATTGTAGATGCTGTTCATGACAAAGGCGGTGTATTTTTCTGTCAAATTTGGCATGTTGGAAGAGTTTCTGATACTGGTATGCTCCATTTCATCAAATTATCATGAACCAGTAAGCAAAAGTACCGCGAGTTGCCACACAAGTATTGATTTGAGGTTTCCTTGTGTACTGAGTGAATTATGTGACTAGGAGTTATTCGTTTTTCTTTGCATACAGTTGTGATATAGATTTAACATGACATAAAACATAAATGGGGACTTTGTTTATTTGAACCTATTACTCTGATTAAAATGTCTATGTCTTTAGTCAAAATGTAACTGCGGAAAGAATTGGTGTAAAATGCTATTAACACTAAATATGATATGATATGTTCTAGGACAGTAGGACACACATGTTACCTTAAGCGAGGAAAACTGAATGATTAATTTGTAAATGTGTCATATTGCATTTGTTGTCAACCTGTTGTACAAATATACTTTTGGCATCGATCAAATAAAAGTCTAATATTGTTTACAGTAAAAGGGTATGAATGGAGTGAAAAATTGTTGTTATTGAGTATTATTAAGGGGGAAACTACATTCTAATTTTTAACTATCACACATAAATGTTCTCATGCTTGTGATGTACACGCTCATTGTATGCTCATTTTCCATGTTATTCTCAACAGTTTATCAGCCGAATGGGCAAGCACCAATATCTTCTACAGACAGGCCACTAAAACCACAAGTTCGCAGTAATGGTATTGATGTCGCAAAATTCACACCACCAAGGCGGCTAAGGACAGATGAAATTCCAAACATTGTCAATGACTTCAGACTGGCTGCAAGAAATGCCATTGAAGCTGGTAACTTTACTAATCTTTACAAATGTCTCAAAAATTAAAAAAATCTTTAATGTATAATAATACAATGTATGTGAGACGTAGAGATTTTTGTTACTTTAGATGGCACTAGGACATTTTCCAATTATGTAACATACTTAGTGGGGTGCAAATTGCAGGATTTGATGGAGTTGAAATCCATGGAGCTCATGGCTACCTCCTTGAACAATTCATGAAAGATAAAGTGAATGACAGGACAGATGAGTATGGTGGATCCCTTGAGAACCGTTGTCGGTTTGCCTTGGAAGTTGTTGAAGCTGTTGCAAATGAGATAGGAACAGAAAGAGTTGGAATAAGATTATCACCTTTTGCAGAGTATGCAGAATGCGGAGACTCCAACCCTAAAGAATTGGGACTTTATATTGTTAATTCCCTCAATAAATATGGTATTCTTTATTGTCACATGGTGGAACCAAGAATGGTAACTGTTGGTGAAAAAACTGAATGCTCCGACAGCCTTGTGCCAATGAGAAAGACCTTCAAAGGCACTTTCATGGTTGCAGGAGGTTACGATCGAAATGATGGGATCAATGCCATAGCTGAAAACAGGGCAGACCTAGTTGTATATGGTCGTTTGTTCTTAGCTAATCCAGATTTGCCAAAGAGATTTGCACTTGATGCTCCTCTAAACAAGTATAACAGGGAGACATTTTACGTTTCTGATCCAGTTCTAGGTTATACTGACTACCCTTTTCTTGAATGAAGGAACCGGTGATGTAGCATCCAAGTGTGGAATCTCCTAACTAAATAAAGTCATCATCCCTTGCAAATTGCTTTATGCTATTCAGTTTGTCACTGAAATAAGATTTTGAAGCATATGTATTTTATTGATTCCTCTCATGCTTACTCTTGCTAATGCTTTGGACCCAGTTCACACATTTTGTAAATGGTCAGGGAACATAGTATGTAAGAGTAAAACTGTTGTTGTATATGTGATTAAGTCACTGAATGCCAACAAGAAGTGTTGGACAAAAACTATGAACCTGATCATACAAAATTAAGATATGAATTTTGTGCTAATAAGAGGATTTGATTATATTGGTGTTTCTCTTTAAAATGGTTCTCTTTGGCATGCTGGACTACTTAATTGTAACCAGCTAGTGAAAAATAACAAATTTGGTTGGGATTAGAGTGGAAGAAGCAAGAGAAAGGTAAACTTAAGAATCGCAACATAGGTAATCTCAGCTATGATTTTGAGGTTCTACTTTGTGATTTGTGATGTATGTTATTGGCATTTTTAATTTATTTAGGATGAGTAGGCATATCTTCGAAGGTTCTGTTTGCAGGAATGTTTATTGCAGGTTTCCATTAGTTTTTACTTTTCAAACATGTTACTTCTGGAGTTATTGTTTAATGTGTTAAATTAATAACCTGCAATTTTATCTCGTAACATAAAACAAAATGCCAATATGAAACACCTTTCTGTCTGGCTCGTGACCTATTTTATTATTCTTTTAGAACTTTAGGGTATGTTAGGAATTGGATTCGTGGTATCATGTCACTTAATATTTCTGTTAAGCTGAGATCTGGAGATGCCTACAGGCACTTCAATGTTTCTGTGGATGACAATAATCGGATTGATCTTGACATGGTTGGTTTGAGGGCTAAGATAAGGTCTATTTTTTATTTTACCGATGAGGCAAAATTCACTCTGAGCTATGTTATGAAGATGCCGAGATGGTGAATCTTGTTGATGATAATGAATTTATGCGTGTGGGAATGGAATCTTGCCATTGGAATTTTCTCTAAAGAAAACTCTGAACCTAAGTTTACAAAATTATAATGAGTTTTGTACTGATATGAGGATTATTTCCGTTGTCTCATCTTTTTGTATCTTCAATCAATCCATGGGTTTCTAGTTATTGATAGTCTAAATAACTAAAATGATGGAAACATGATTAAAACTCTTCTCTGGTTATTGGGTTAAACTGGTTTCGAATATTAGTACAGACCTATACTCCAATTGCAAAGCACTGCATAGCAGAATTTTGACCCAAGTCTAAAATTGTAACATAGGGTGCATGAGAAACTCATAAGGTGGGAAAAGAAGCAGTCAAATGACAATGGGTGACTACTTGTTGTAATTCGGGTTCTTCATGGCCCACACATATCTATTTGATTATTTATTGACGGTTGTTCATTGGATACCTCAAAATTAGTCACTTGGTTGAAAAAAAAATTGATCGAAAGTTATCAGGAAGCAAAATTGAGGTGTCTGAACAATTTTTTTATTTATTTTTTGGCCCATCTCGAAGCAATCTCTGGCCCATAAACATTTGGAAACTCCATGATGGCCTTGTCCAGCCTATTTGAGAGACTTCCAATCTAGCTACCCTCGTGGCAAAAAGAAAAACAAAAAAAAAAAAATGTTGGAAATTTCATGCAGACGCATCTTGGATCAGTTAGCGGCAGTGCTTGATTGATTATGTCTGTATTGCACCTTCAAAATGTTAACTTGGAGTGTGTAAATTGATTTTAGACTATGATGAAAAATAGTGGTACTTGTTTTATATTTTGGAATATCAAGATTGTGGTGCGTTTAATATCGGATCACAAGCAATTAAGAGTTTCACAATAGATAAGATAAAGTCTGACAATGTATTTATAATAGGTGACATCTTAATCTTAAAAGTTGATTTTTTAATATTGGAGTTAGACTCAATATAAATTCTAACACGAACCATTTAATCCTATTGAAAAAAATAGTTCTTTTTTACTACGAGTTGAGTTAGTTGAGTCTATGATTACCTTGTCACCTATATTTTGTACTTGTACCAACAAAATACCTAAACAACTAAACTTCAAGTAACTATAGCAAGTGTGAACTGTGAAGTGAATTATTATGTTTTTGATTTGTAGTACCTACCATTACCCTGTTGCCCAATGGCGCCTTTATGATTTTTTACCCAAAGGCAACAAATTTTTACCCTGTTTTTGGAAGAGATGCATATATTCAGCTAGCAGAGATAAGTGAACAAATGATATGGAACCAAACAAAGACATTGATTAATTTGAGCTATCAAGGGAACAAATTCACACAAAAAAAATGCTTTTGGGGGAACAAGAAACTCAAGGACAACACGAATTGATCAAGAAATCATCATTATACAATTATATGGTGAATGATTTACCAGCATTGGCAGTATGGTACGCATTGGAATTACTCTAATGTTACACCTCTTGGCCCAACCATGTTATCTTAATAATTATGACAAACTTTTTCACCTTGCAATCTAAATTTTATGGCAGCCAAGGAACTAACTAGAATATTACTATCACATAGCCCTTCTAGGTTTCATACTAGTGAGGAGCCATAAACCATTAGTTTTTTATTTACATTTTAAAAAATCTAATTAAAAGAAAAGACAAGTGATAGATCATTCCTTTAACCTTAAATGAACTTTAAAAAAATGTGCTTATAATATTACAAGTGGGATGTCTATATCATAGGTATACTCTCTTGTTCAATTTGATTGGGTGTGTATACCTTGCTCTTTAAATGCAAAAGATAGTGATGGATGAGGAGAGTTTTGTCATATTTTTAAAACTAAAAAAAAGGTACACCAAACCCAAAATCCATTCCATTAGAAAAGTAGAAAAAGGAGAGACACAATGTAGTCTCTCTCTCACAAAGTAGAAAAAGCAAGAAAGAATCAAACTAGAAGAATCAATTGCTGCTCCCATTGACTGCCTCGAAAATTTTACCCCGAATTTTATAAGGTGGATTAAACAGAAAGACAAAAAGTAAAAGCATGAAGCAGATCTTCTTGCACTTCTTTTTTGTATTTTATGAACTTTTTTTTTATGACTTTTTCTTCTATACGCAAATGCATATATCAATTAATTTGGGGTAAGAGATATATATTAAGATTTTTGTGACAACGACCAATATCTCCTTGTTTTCCATAGATCAAAGTTCTTGTTTAATTCTAGAGACAAAAAATGTTGGTAGTAAAAATGAAACCTATGTCACTAGACACCTCCATGTTACGTGCTATTATTGGGTAACTTGTTACAAACGGGTGAGACCTATCTCTAAAAAATTATAGATAACTTATCCAACAATCAATAACCATTAGCCATAAAAATAAATTTACAATTGGTATCCACAAACTAGTTTTTACTAAACTTGTAAATTTGCTTATGTATCTAACTCTCATGGCTTGTTGAGTTGAGTGCCCCTCAAGGTGCGGCCTTAAAGAAAAAACCTTACAAACCTGGACGGTGTTGAAAATACTTCAATTCATTTATTTCTAGTATAGGGAAAATTCTATGATCCCCACCTTATGATTACTTTATCGTCTCCATTTTTTTCAAAAAAAAATTATTAACAAATACCTAAAGCATTTTTTCGAAGGACAACAAAGGATAGACTAAAATAACTACGACTATCTATTTTGTAGTTCTTGAAATCATTTTTAGACTTTTTGTTTTTGTATTCATTGTAGCTAAATACATATAAATTATGTAGAAAATGCAATAATTGATTAAAAAAATTATTTAACATCTTAATTTTTTTATGGGTTATGCTAACCGGTGCCCTTAGGGCAATGGTTAAGGAAACCAAAAAAAGAAAGTTTTAAGTTGAAAATACAACTTTTTAGACTTTTGAGGAGTTGAATGCACAAGTTTCAATGTGAGATTACTATATTTGCTTCCTTAACCATTGCTCTGAGGTACTGGTTAGCATTTCCTTTTTTTATTTAGCACATTGACCATAATAAAGAAACAAAAAAGACTTATCATTTAAATGGAAAAATAAAAAAATTGAAGCGATTTCAAGAGCCACAAAAAATATAGTTAATGTTATTTAAGTTGAATCCCCGTGAGCTTAGCTCAGTTGGTAGGGATATTGTATATTATATGCAGGGGTCGGGGTTCGAACCCCGGACACCCCACTTCTCCATAATTAAATTGTGTGAGCTCTAGCCACTAGGCTACTTGAAAAAAAATAATGTTATTTAAGTTGAAATAAAAAAAAATTAAGTGCTTTCTTTAAAAGATATGGTCCATGTACTTATTTTTTTAGGTGTTTATACAAATTAAATCCATATACGTGTAAATTAAATTCATATATATTACATGTAAATACAAAGCCAATTCAATATAAAAAAAATAGTTTTTGATTTCTCGGGGATTTGAGTTGAGTCTCAAGTTCAGGGGTGGCCAACCGGAGCATGATCCAAGTGGTCGTAATAGAGGATGATCCAATGAATTTTAGATAGTTAGATTTTGATATTATCTTAAAATTTGAGCTAGACTTAAACTCAATATTATAAAATGATATATGCTAAGGAATGTTTCTCGCTTTTAAATAGATTCTCAATTCAAATTCCATCTAATTTAGAACTCTTAACATAACATAGTATAACCTTCCTTTATTTTAATTTATTTTTAAACATATTGGCTATAAGTTATAGGGAAACTAATGTTATGATTAATTGCAATTATAAAACACCAACATGTGTTAGTCCGTTATGAATGCAAATATGGTCCCAAGTTCCAACCGTTGAATGTTGTCTAAATTATTTGTTCAATTGTGGTCAGTGCTATCCTAGCAATCAAGACGCAATCCTCTTCACAATCAATATTGAATATATCATATAGTCTTATAGTAACAGTTAACGCCCATTAGAAACATGTCCTTTTCTTTTTTCCTGATGACTAATGAGTGGTTGTGTTAATTTCAAATTCTTTTACATATATATAGCAAAGGGTTATGCAAGATACCGTGTGGTTGATTCAATCTTTACGTGAAAAATATTGCACAGATTCATAATATTCATAATCTATGCGTTGAATAACCCAATAGTGTTATCTTAAAAAAGAATAAAATAAACCAACAGTGTTCCTATTATTGATACTACTTGATGATATAGTACTGATTGGATTTCATATTGCTTTTTAATTAGCAAAATAAAAGTGTGGTAACTTCTTAAAGTGTTCTTAATTAGCTAGTATAATTGTTCTACCAACCATGACTAGGTTTAGCAAAAGGGTCTAATCTCCCCTATTAGCAGTCAAAAGACTACTCATTTAATAATAGATATTGACTCAAAGAGAATTGCTAACCTAGCTACAGCTTTGGTTACACACCGTCTTAATTTTTATGATTTAAACTTTTTTAATCCTAATATATGTAGTCCGATATTATTATATTATTGAAAAGTGTCAGTAAGTATATACTCTACTTAATAGCTTTTCTATTATTAGTAGTTTAGTAGATATCAGAGATTAATTATCTAAGATATGACAATCTATTATTTAAGAGGATGACCTCTCTCGACAAACGTTTTTTCATCTGCATCGGTAGAATTAAATCTAAGATTAATATATAAGAGACTTAATTATCTATCAACCGTGTCTCAATATTTTAATGCAATGTGTACAATTTAATATAATGGTACGACTTGTTAAGTCTACAAGACTTTTTAAGTGGCCTAAAACATGACATTTGGAATTAAATAGACTTATGAGAAAACAATACAATGTTTAAGAGAGAAAAAAATCAATTTGGTCTCCTACAATTTTTTTTAAGGTCAATTTTTTCACGATAAAAAATAAATTCAAATTAGTCCATGTCACTTTTATACAAAGGACAAATTAGTCTCTCTATTATAATTAATTATGGTCTAATTTGTCATCCATATAAATATGTTAGAGACTAATTTTAGTTTATTTTTTTTATAAAAAATTAAATTGGACTGGGAGAACATTTTTAGGGACCAAATTGAATCTTCACTCTATATTTTAAAAGTCGGATGAGTGTGAGGGAGGCTAGGCCATAAGGTCCAATCTATTTTCATTGCTATTTTAATTTTATTTTTTAGAGGAATTTTCATTTCTATTATAAGCAACATACCTTTAATGGTATTTTAACATGTTTTAAAATCAAATTAATCAGAAAAATTTCACAAACTTTGTATCTAAACCTTAGAATGATATGTCAAAGAAAATGCTTATCCAAGTAATCCCATTTCATCATATCCTTATTGAATCCAAGAATGTTGGTTCCGCTTAGATACCACTGATGAAGATGCTTTATCTTGTAGGTTGTCAATAACCAAATATGGAAGACACAATTAGATGAAGACTTTACATATATATCCTAAATCGTGGGTCCATTTTCTTTTTGCTTAAATTTAGAAGATACAAGCAATTACCATGTGTGGCCCAAAACTCTTCAGTATTGGTTACTACAATTCTTTCCTTTGCCATATTTGACTATTCAAATATATATTCCCATTTCTCTCAACAAAATATATATATATATATATATATATATATATATATATATTCCCATCTTTTCTTTCCTCGTTGCCTCAAATCATTCCAAAGACCCACCCTTAACAACGCATAGACGTAACCTTGTTCTTAAATTCTTTCAAAAAGGAAAAGTATAATGCATCATCATCAACACTATTCCATGTTGGTAAGCAACGAATTGATCATACTAGAGATATTATTTAAGTGTGATCATGTCAACACTAATACAATCATAACTCTTCCAATAAATGTGTCTGGGAGTAGTACTATAAATTAGAGGCGCTATTCATTAATACATATAATATAGGGAAAAGCTTCTTGGTACGGGAAGTGCAGTGACGAAAAACAACGAATGAATATACACTGCAAGATATATTTTAGATTGTAAAATATTTATGCTTTTTATATATTTTATAAATATAACTCCACTGTTTGCATGTACTGTGTGACTCCCGTACTATAGTTTTCCGTACTATATAACGTTCCTCTATAATATATTTTAAATCTAGTGTTGATTTTAATGATGATGGAATTAGACACTTTAAACGAGTAATCTATGATTTGATCACTTACGTGCGGAGAAGCCTAATTAAAAGAATTTTTTTTGTCTTATGTATCCAATATATCAGTCTGACCAGATTAGTTAGACACTTCTAACCAAAAATGGATACTTTGTATTTATAACATGGTTAGAAAAAACAATATTGTTTTAAATCTATTAACCAATTCTCAATTTGTTATAAGATTATACTAAATATTAATGCTCTTACATAAATCTATATGAAAAAATAAATAATATGTTATAACAATTTTTGTATGCTTAAAAAAAACAATTTTTTGTAAGGAAAAAATTATGTTATTCTAATATTGATCACAAACCTGAAAGTCTACTCATTACTCATATCTTTGAAAATTTCACAGGGCAAATGGGGTTCTAATTAATTGGCCATGCATGCCCATTTGTGTGCTTTAATCCTACTTCTTTCAATTCAACCATGTTGCTTTTATCATGCATTTATTTCATCCTCCACAATATATTCCCACTGATTTGATTAGACCCGTTATTTATTTTGTCCTTTCCCTACCACTATCACTGTTCTTGCATCAGTTGCTGAAATTATGAAATTCAAATTCAAAGGTTGTTATAAACTCGTTAAACCTTTGACCTCAGCTAGTGTTTCAGGCCTCAATGTACTATACCTAGTTCTTTTTTTCTTTATGCTAATGTATTACTATTACTTTTATTTTTTTAGGTACAATGAATTTATTAGTACTATGACACAACATTATGTGTTAGAAAAAGCCCCAATATTCTCCATTTGGTATGTGACACAAAGGTGCTAGAAAAGCCCTAAACAAGATAGTTAATTCAAGTAGATGCTGCTTGCTTAGTGGAGAAATTTATGAAGCCACTAATAGTTTCTTTTGAAGGATGGAAGTGCAATACACCATTTATTAAATGTGTTTAGTCCCTCAATCATATTAAAAATAGTTTTGATAATACTTGAGACCCAACAAACAATCATTAGGAAAACACAAAACCCAATTTCAATTGACAAAAACAAAATCCCTTAGTTAGGATATTGTGGTCAAATGGGAGAGATCAAAGACCAAACTTGCTAACCAAAGCTAAAAGTCCATTTTGTTATACTTTTGGCAAATATAGTTCATTATTGGAGATTCATGAGTTGTTGAATGCTCGAGGAATTCAAAGGTAGCATGGGTACGGCGCATGAGACTAATGAAACATTTTCTATTCATGGAATAGAAACTCCCTCCTAAATAACTAAAGATTATTAACCCTTGACAAAGTTTTGTGTGGTAGCAACCCCAAACAAGTTTTAGCCCCTAAAAAAAAACTACCCTATGTACAAATAAATATACCAAATGTATATTTGAATTGTCTATAAATGTGATAAAATCATGGTGACTCATCGTGATTCTAACGATCCAACTATCAATCAAACATCTATGTTTGGTTTCATGTTTGAACGCTTAAAATAATTCTTAGTTAATCAAACATAAGTTGTACACAAATTTATAATGTTTGGGTTGCAACCTCAAATTCAATCTAGTTGGAAAATCTATTCTATTTTTCTTTTGTCAAGTAGTCTAGTGATTATAATTAACATTTTTCAAGGTGAATAAGTGGGGTGTCTGGGGTTCGAACCCCGGCCCTGGATATAACAATGCATGTCCCTGCCAACTGAGTTATGCTCACGGGGACAAAATCTATTCTACTTTAAATGTTAAATTTCTAGTTTTTAAGGTGTGTGTGTGTTTGGGTTTAGCAAAAATCATGGTGTGGTCGTGAGTTGAGCGCGAAAATCTAATTTCCAGCATTGTAAAATCACGGTGAGAATGCTTTAAAGGCGAGAATAATGGACTTAATGTGGATCCAAACATATGCTAAAAGTGACAATCATATATCATAAAACCAATTGTGATTCAAACTATCTAAACATGAATTGATAAAACCACCGTTTATAAATGTATCAAAACGTAAATTATTCATTTTCAACCAAAATCAATTTTATAAAATTAATTAAATCAAAATCAATTTTCGTCATCGTATAATTAAATACACACTGAATTCATTGAGCAACTTCACAAAGCTGGAATTAGCTTCTTTGGGTTAAAGCAGTGAAGATAGTGATTGAAGTCCCAACACCACAAATGTGGGTAAGGACCCTTTGTTTCCAAAGACAGAGAGAGTAGGTAAGTAGCAGTGCCAAAAAGGCATTGAAATTGATTGGCAAAAACACCCCAAAGTCCGTAACATGCATGCATCTTACCCCTTCACCAGTATATGGAACCAAACATCACATTGCTCCCTAAAATATGAATTGTAGTACTAATTGAAGAAGATGACAAATATAAGAAAGACAAAAGTCAGTTTTTGAAGGGATTCATTCACATATCCAAAATAGGACACAGCGATATTTTTTATATTTTTTACCCTAAAATATTTTTTACTTTCGTATGAGGTGGGAATGAATCATCCTCCAAAGTCATAACCATTATAGAACATGTATATACTTGTGTTCCAAACATTCCTTATCCAACAAAAGAAGAAACAAAAATAAAGAATAAATAAATATACGTAGAGATATGTAGTAAAAAAAACATTAAATGTGTACAACAACTATTCCTTTAACTTTTTTCCTTGTTAAGTGCTTTTTGCTTTGATTGGAAGACAAAAACTGGGAGAAGAATAGAGCTATTGGATACCATATACTATACTATACTGTATCTTTACTCACTTTACTGACTATAGGGGGCAGCCTTTGTTCATCTGACCACAACGTTTTATGTTCAGAAACGTTAAAGCTAACCTGCCCGTTGCCCCCTTCATGTTTGCCTGCCTTGTCTTGATCTGAGGTTTCCATTTCTCTTCTTTTTTAACCTAACAATCCATCACTTCATGCCACCATTGATACTAATTTTACAAATTAGTTATAGAGATTAATTTTTATTACGGTTTTTTTTCCCCTCATACATACCGATCAAAATCTATCAAGTGAACATATATTTAGATACCGATCAAAATCTAACATGTGAACATATATTTAGATTAGTGTATGTTTAGATTCACACGAGTTTGATGAAATCATAACGTGTCACTTGTGGTTTTAACAAAAACTACACTTTAAAACTTTTACAAATTCATAGTGATTGGATTTGGGAGTTATGTTCATTATCACACACTTAAAATTTATAGGGTCATTTTTGTAAGCAAATATATTTTTGGGTTCGAAACATCAAAAATATGTATGTGGAATCCAATAAATGTTAATAGTGAGATGATAAACATGACACTCTCCTTTTTTAATCAAACATGAGAGGTTCCAAATCCAATGTATTTAACTTGTGTTTGAAATTTGCCAAAATTATGATATAATTGTGAGTTAGGCGAAAGCTTTATAAAAAAATGTAGGTTTTGTCAAAACCATAATGATAATATATTGAGATGTAAGAATGGTGAATCTATCATAGATCTAAACATAATCTTATTTCACGTTTCGATTGACATATGGTATGTTTGGTATCACAATATGTGTGCCAGAATCACAGTAGAAACTAGAAAAAAATTAGTTTTTAAAAAATCACAATGAGTCCATGATTCAGACACATCCACCATGATACCACATATTGATACCAAATATAGTCGTAGTTTGATAGAATCACTATAACTGCAAAATTATATTGTAACTACGATTTTGATCAACTTTGTGTGATTCAAAACATGAAATTGAAGTATAATACCAAAGAAAAAACATGAAATTGAAATAAAATATTATATATATCAAATGTTTACTATACAATATCTTTTTGTATTTTTGTTTAAGAGATTTTTTAAATTTAAGAGTGAAGACTCATTTTGATTTCTCATAACATCAAATTTACCTGACATTTTTATACATAAGACAAATTATATTTTGAGTATGACTCATATATACACAAAATAGGGGCAAGGGGTGGAAAAGGAGTTGAGCGAGCGGAGCTGAGAAGCTCCCTCCACCTATGTCCTTACGTTTTGCCCAAACATTTGTTAGGCTCAATTGTTCTTGGGCGACTTAGGATATTATTGTAATCTGAACCGAAGTATTATATACTACATTGGTTGCAACATTATAAACTCTAATTCATCACCAAAATAAACAAAATTATAACTGTTTTACGGTCCAATATACTAATTGTTATTCTAACATTATCTTTCACTCATTATAACAAATAGACTAATTCATCAAAATGTTAGAGGTGAGTTTGAGTATTATTTCTTTTTTTAGTAATTATACGTTCAAAAATAATTTTGATCAAAACTATCCAAACAACATTCAGTTTGTTGAATCAATTTTGCACTATTGTATCCAAATATAAATCAATTTTCTCAAAATCAATTCTGTCAGAATCTATTCTATCGGAATCAATTATGTAAGCTGAACCAAACACACACTAAATTAGATCGCGGAAAAATAGCGAGAGATCAAAATGAATTTAATAATAATTGAATAGTAGTCTCTCTCAATGCGCTTTATTCAGTTGAAATTCGATACTTTGCTGTTGTTGCAGAGAACAAGGACCTATGTTTCTAAGAGAGAGAGAAACACACACAAGTTGAAAAAACCTCTCTTTATTTCTTTCTTTGCCCTGTCACAATGTCTTGTTCTACTTCACAATCTCACCATTATTAAATTCAACACTTTAAAGTGCTTCTCTTCCCTCACTTTCTTCTACTTCCTTCAATATTTCCTTACTTAGGACTTTGTCTTTAATCACTCAACAACTTATGAGACCACCTTGTTCTTGTTTTTCTCTTCTCAAAAAACAAAGCAAAAAGTGTAAGAGTTTGGTTTCTTCAATTACCAAATTGGTAACTCTGAGAAAAAAATCAATTTTCAGAAGGTGTATGAAGTAAAAGAGATTCACAATGAGAGATGAGAATACCAAGAAAAGCAAGGTTTTTTACTTTTTCTCAAACATGAACAAAATTTCAAATTTTTTTTTATTATTGGAAATGAAATTCAACATTTTGACTGTTTTTATGTGTCTGGTGTACTTAATGAAGCTCTCATGGTCAAAGAAAATGGTTAGAAAATTCTTCAATATCAAATGCAAAACTGAAGACACTACTCAACAAAGGGATGGTTTTGCTTCTGGAGGTTAGTATCTTATTTTCTTCCTTTAAATTAAAAATTCACTTTTTATGAACAAAATCAAAGGAACCAAGATGCAAATGCAAAAGGGTTGTGTATAATTTGTTAGCTTTTTTTCTTTTGTTGTGAATTTTAATCTGATGAATTGAAACATGTTTCCTTTTTCAGGAGGTGGCTTGGAATACAGAAGCAGGAGTAGTTTGTCTGAGAGAGAGCCAAGCACAATCAAAAAGAGCAAAACAGGTACCTACACAGTTTACCAATTGAAATGCCTTATTTTCATTTGAAAATGATGAGATTAATTAGTACAAAATCTTATAACCCTCAATTGTAATGTACAGAGAAATTTAGCAGGAACTCGAGTCAGGTTAGGCGAGCGAGGATGAACCTTGACCATCCTAGAATTATAGATGTCCATAACTATAGGTATGCTACTTGTTTTCTTAATAAAATCTTCTTTTTTTTTTTTCTGTTTAATTTCTCATGATTGCTTCTGTTTTTCTTTTTGAGCAGCATTTTTGTTGGTACATGGAATGTGGCCGGAAGATCCCCGCCGAGTAATTTGAGCATAAATGATTGGCTCCACGCCTCACCGCCTGCAGATATTTATGTTCTTGGGTAGGATTTGATTCTTGTTAACATCTTTTCAAAGCAAACATAGAGCCTGGTTAGATTGACTTATTTGAATTTATTTACTGACATAAGCACTTGTGAGACTGTTTGGGAGAGTTTATGTTCATAAGTTATTTTTAGCTTATTTCCATAAGCTCTTCATGATAGGTTATGAAAACAGCTTATATTAAAACAATTTGACGTTATTTTATCTTTTGCTATAGACATGGCTTATATATAAGCACTTATCTGATAAACACTTAATTAAGTTGTTTGTCCAAACAGGGAAGAGTACTAGTAGTACTAAGAACACGTTTCTAACTTTGTATTGCAGATTTCAAGAGATAGTTCCCTTGAATGCTGGTAACATCTTAGGGGCAGAAGATAATGGCCCTGCCAAAAAATGGCTAGCTCTCATTGGAAATACTTTAAACAGTCTTCCCGGTACTAGTGGAGGTAATGGATACTACACACCTTCTCCTATACCTCAGCCAGTGGTGGAATTGAATGCCGATTTTGAGGGATCAGCTAGGCAGAAGAATTCATCATTCTTCCATCGGCGATCCTTCCAAACAACTTCTAGCAGCTGGGGAATGGACAATGATCCTTCAACCATGCAACCACGACTAGACCGAAGATTCAGTGTCTGCGATCGGGTGATTTTCGGTAACAGGAAAAGTGACTTTGATCCTAGTTTAAGATGGGGTTATAGGCCTAGTGACTATTCAAGGGCAAGTGACTCTCGACCGAGTGACTATTATTCAAGGGCAAGTGACTACTCTCGACCGAGTGACTATTATTCTAGGGCAAGTGACTACTCTCGACCAAGTGACTATTCAAGATGGGGTTCATCTGACGATGACAATGGCCTAGGAGATTCTCCAAGTACAGTCTTGTTTTCACCAATGTCTTGTGGAGGACCTGCTGCCTCTGGTGAAGATGGATACGGCATGCCAGGGCGCTCAAGGTACAGCCTTGTTGCAAGTAAACAAATGGTTGGAATCTTTCTTACCGTTTGGGTGAGAGGTGAATTGAAGGATCATGTTAAAAACATGAAAGTATCATGTGTTGGTAGAGGATTGATGGGTTATCTTGGAAATAAGGTCAGTTTTAAACCAAACATGATATGAATATGATTGTCCTTTTCTTGTTTATCTTTTCCTTTGAAATATGTTTGTGACAAAAATGCCAATTATCTATTGTATTTGCAGGGATCCATCTCAATTAGCATGTCTCTGCATGAAACAAGCTTCTGCTTTATTTGTAGCCATTTAACCTCAGGACAGAAAGAAGGTGATGAACTAAGAAGAAACTCTGATGTATTGGAGATTCTTAAAAAGACAAGGTTTCCACGTGTTCATGGTTCTGACAGTGTGAAGTCTCCGGAGACAATCCTTGAGCATGAGTAAGAATTTACCAGCGGCATACATTAAAATGTCTAATATTTTTAACATGTCTATTTAATGTAACTTGAGACCCCCATTGCATTTCTTAATATATCATCATCTCCTTGTCTAGATTTCTTACATAGAGTGGATACAAGAACAAATTTGAACAGACCGTCCTAATTTTGAATTTGTTTTATTCAGTCGAATTATATGGCTTGGAGATTTAAATTATCGAATAGCCCTCAACTACCGTTCTGCGAAGGCGCTTATTGAGATGCAAAACTGGAGAGCATTGTTAGAGAATGACCAGGTACACCTTTTAGACCTATTCTATAACCACAAAAACAACCAATATGAATGAGTACTTATGTATATATTCACATTATTATTACTGGCAGTTGAGAATAGAGCAAAAGAGAGGTCGTGCATTTGCAGGATGGAAAGAAGGGAAGATTTATTTCCCTCCAACATACAAGTATTCAACGAATTCAGATAGGTATGCTGGAGATGATATGCATCCAAAGGAGAAAAGGCGAACACCTGCTTGGTAAGATCATCACTCACTTAACCATAAGTATTAGGAACCTAGCGATAAAAAGGAGGACTTGTGCTGACATTTCATAACTTATGGCAATGTAAATATATAGGTGTGACCGTATTTTGTGGCATGGAGAAGGTCTACGTCAAATATCTTACGTACGTGGAGAATCGAGATTTTCAGACCACAGACCGGTTTATGGCTTATTTTGGGCCGAGGTTGAGTCAAACCATGGAAAATTGAAGAAAAGTATGAGCTGTTCTCGTTCCAGAATCCAAGTGGAGGAACTTTTACCATATTCTCACGGATACACTGAGCTAAACTTTTTCTAAAGGCAGGAGGACTAATTGTGAGATATGTGCAGCCATATTCAAGTAAGCTCTCTATCCTATTCATGGATACTCACAATTTCAAAAAATGCAGGGCTTTTTGCTAAAAATATGACAGTTAGAAGAAACTTAACTATACGAAAGGACTTCAATTCTCTACGATCTTTTGAACCTCACCTTTAGCGCTCGACTAATCTAACCGTTAAAAGTGCTATATCTTCATTTAAGTTAATCCTACCGAACTTACAAAGTACGGTTGGGGAGGCTGAGAAGACATGCATGAAATAGACATATACAGAAAAATGAAAATCTACATTAAGGTCTAAGCAAAACAGAAACCTTGATTTACTACAGTAAAAAAAATGACGCAGCATATTTTAAATTATACAATGGTTTTATATCCTTAGTGCACTTTATTTTACTAAGCATGCCCATTCTCTCTCCCAAAGGGATGTCTTGCTGCCTTTTTCTTATTATATTGTTGGCCAGACCGAAAGTACAAGGTTAATAAGTTGTAATTAACTTGTAGGAGTATTATATAAGACTAATCAATAATCAAATGCAGATTTGCTGCAGTTTAAAAAATGCTGCAGTGATTGTAATTAACAAATTAGTACTGTCATTGGATGAAGATTAGATGATTAGCATTCTGACATCATGAAATCATATTCATAATATTAATTCACACGGTTCATGACCTTTAATTGAGTACTGTTATATAGTATAATAATCATATCACTGATTTCATCAATACGTTATCACAGTAATACAGCATAGTTTATATGATTTGCACTGTTTATTTTTACCCTTTTATCTGAATTAGAAAACTTACAATTACATGCAACTTTTACTATTACTATTCAGCAAGCGGGAGTACCTTTGAAGTTTGATGAAAGAGACAAAGCATTTCCCAAATACCAAGAAAGGTAACATTTATTTTTTCCATCCACTCTTTCATGGTGCTTTACTTACTTACTTGCTTCTGCTTTTTTGGTCACAACAACCTCTTATCTATATTGTCTACTAATTTCAACTTTACCTTTTTCTCCTTTTCATCTCAGGTGCTAATATGTAATTTCACTTAACACTCATGTCTTACCCAACAACAACACATGATCAGTGGATTCCATCAAACATCATAATCATCATCATGTTGTTGTGTTAGCTAACTCATGCCAGCTTCACTTTGTTCATAATTTGATACCCTATTAACAAACACTCAACTTTATATTGTCTCAATGCTCCGTACCATATCCTGCACAATCATTATTAGCCAGGTACTATAAAAATACTTCTCACATTAATGTTAGTTTCTATACAAGTACTACTATTTATTTACCATAAGTAACTAGTGATATAAGCATGCTGCACGCATACTCATGATCAAATTATTTTATTGTTATTGTGCAGCAGTAGTAAAGAAGAAGAAGAAGACATTATTTAATTCATGATTCTTTAATTATTTTTGGAGAATATTCATGATGACTGAATGAAAGTGAAACATTGTCAAAATCATCATATGGAGGCGTGTACTAGCTTTTAGTGTTTTTTGTTTGTTTTTGTTTCTAATTGAAAATTTTAATGTATACTGATTATTGTACAAATTAAAGAAAAAGAAAGAAATTTATAGTTAATTAATTAATTGATTAATGATAGAATTCCAGAGCATGGCTCACACTTCATATGATTAGTGATTTTACTGATAAAGGTGGTTTTGTCATCATCAAGTAGCATGCTCTTTCTTCTTTTTAATGCTGAGTTAATTAACAAACTAGTACTAGAAAAGGTTAAAGACAGGTTAGCATGTTTCAAAGACATGTTGGAATTTCTGAACTGAAGAATATCTTGGACTATGGTCACTCTAGTTTATTCCCTTAATTATTATTATTATTTGTCAAGTATTCAAATTATTGATATAAATTAGATCAAAATTTTGTTGGTGAGTTTTTAAATGGGCAAGGTAGATATCTCAAGCTCCCCTTGATATTTTTATGTTCCAACTTGTATTGAAAACAATTCATCAGAAAAGTTGTACCAAAAAAAAACTATCAAAAAAGAAACCGTAACAAATCCAACTTTATGTTTCCATAGAGAAAAAAAATGTAAATCATCAAATTGGTTCTTGTTTTTTTAACATGTTCTTAAATTAGTCCATACCTCTATTAATATTTTAAACTAGTACTTGTCTTTTTAAAAAATATCAATTAGGTCTATGTCTTTATGTTTTTGTCACATGACTTAGGGACCTAATTGAGAAACTTTTGACAAAGACAGATACTAGTTTGAAATATTAATAAGATCATAGATTAATTTAAGAGTTGCTTACAAAGACATGGATCATTTTGGTGGTTTACTAAAAAAATAAATACAACTTCATGTTATCAACTTAAACTCATATATACTTCGTGCATGTTTGATAGTAAGATGGTAAAATGTAACTTTTATAAAATTATGGTTGCTCATCGCAAATTCGGTAAATCCATTGTTATACTATAAATGCATTTCATGCAATTAATTTCGAAATTTATTTTCTTACAAGAAATTAATTTTGAGCTATCTTTATTTGGGTACGATATAGTATTAGTGGCTATGTTTTAGCTTGTTTATTTGGACGTTACTACATAAGATCTTCCGTAACAGAGCATCCTAAATTGGGTGTTTAAATCGGTCTCCTACGTCCACATCATTTATTTTACGATAATACTTAATAAGCACCAATTTTCTCCAACCCAGCACCTCAAACGAAATTATTAAATAGGTCCCACAAATAATTCTATATCATTACATTTCAACAAAATTTCTTTATTTTATTAAAATTTATTAAGTAGGACCCGCAAAAAATGAAGAGAGAGAGGGTGCTTCCATAGCCACCCTTCTCCGTAGGCACCCATATATTATACTCCACAATGGGGGTGCCTATTTAATGTGGTGCTAAATAGGTGAAACACTCTAAGTGTTGAATATGTAATGATGAAACTATTATATTAGTTATTTTATTAATTTATTATAGATTGGAAATTGTGCTATGTCAACTTTATTTTTATAGGTTTTGCAAGAGTGCATCTTTGCTCCATTTGTCTTTACTCAATTTACCCCATTTTAAGACATGGATGTGTGACGTGTGGAAAAAATAAAATCAATGGTTGTGATTAAATGGTTTGGAAAAAGCAATTTTTTAATGAGAAAAAAATCCTACACGCTCTCTACTCTGAAACAAATCCCACGCGCTTGCAAACTCTCTTTCTTCCTTCTTAGATAGCACCTCTCTCCCTCCCATCGCCACCGCCGCCGCCACCGCACCTCTTGTTCTAAATGTTATTAAAATTTTATGTTGGTCTTGGTTTGTAGCTGGAGCTAGAGTTAAAGATTGTTTCAATGTGCTCTAACCCTCTGTCCTGTCTTCAAAGTGATTAAA
>Ga0228710_1001670_pt1 | contig 33801 bp, 27 predicted proteins | sample MedpolnodulmetaG_FD_177995 | JGI IMG/M metagenome (GOLD analysis project Ga0228710, IMG submission 177995) | Root nodule microbial communities from Medicago polymorpha collected in Santa Monica, California, United States - pink nodules | ecosystem: Host-associated > Plants > Roots > Nodule... | reverse complement strand
CAACCCATGTCAAACTGTCATTAAAAAAAAAAAAAATACTATGTTAGACTAATTAAATATCAATTCTTGAGGTACGTTTTGATCCGCTATAAAAAATTGAATACGTGATAGGATAAATCCGGTTGTAAGTTGATTCAGAGTTCTATGCTATTGTTTTTAGTATTATTCATAAGTTATCTTTACATTCCAACTTTGAGGTGAAGTTTGTTAGGAGACAATCGAACATGGTTGCTCATGCTTTAGCTAGGGCGACCTGTTCTTGAGCTAATCACCGTATTTTTGATTCTTATTCTTCTTGTATTGAACATTGATTCATTAATAATAATAGTTAACTTTGTTTTTGTCAAAAAAGAAAAACTCCGGTTGTAAGTGAGTTTGATTTGTAAAACAGTTTGAAGGATAAGACAAACTAGCTAGAAACAAGAGACATGACAACGATTGAAATTCTTGTTCCTCATTACACCAAACACAATTTTTTATCTCAAAGTTGTTTAAAATATCAAAATAATCTTTTGTCTACCAAAAATTATATAACACAAAAAATTATTCAATACCATAAATGCTAATCATGTGTTGTTTTATCTTGTGTTAATACATATTGTTTAGAAGATCAATCGCAGCTTTAGGTTTTGTGAAAAAACAAGGCATTGTATGTTTTATTTATTCACTAGCAGTAAGACATACGTTTTTTTTTTATCAAACATTAAGGCATACATTAACATGTCTATCTTTATCTTCCTTAAAAAAAAAAGTTTACCTTTATCTTTTGGGTTAAATATGTTTTTGGTCCCTACATTTTGCACGATTTTGAGAATAGTCCTTACATTTCAATAAATGTTTTTAAAATCCCTACATTTTTCCTCCGTTAGCGTAAATAGTCCCTTTTGTCAAATTTCTAACGTGATGTCAATGTTGGCGGTTCAATCTCGCCGGAAAACGACAGAGAACTTCTCTATGAACTTCACCACAATCTTTCTCCGCAGCGTCGTAGATGCGGATCGCCAGTGTTCGTCACGCTTCCGGTGAAATATGTTGGTTTAGAGGGGAAGATTTGGAGGCTGAAAGCGATGATGTTATCGTTGAAAACACTTGTTGTTGCGGGTGTGGAAGGTGTTGTGGTGGAGATTTGGTGGGGTGGGGTTGAACTTGTTATGATGGCTTGCGTTTCATCAACATGGCACTGATGGCAGGGACCAATTGCACTAACGGAGGAAAAATGTAGGAATTTTAAAAACATTTATTGAAATGTACGGACTATTCTTAAAATTGCGCAAAATATAGGGACCAAAAACATATTTAACCCTTATCTCTTTAACGTGTGTAATTGTATATTTATTTTATCATTATAATTTTTTTCCGGAATATACTGTAATCAAATAAAAATAAAACTTCATTATTGATTTATAAGAAAATATCAAAAGTGTATTCATCTATATTCGATTCAATCTAACGAACAATTCTTACCTAATCACAACCTCAAATTAAAAATATTTGGGCACACATACATAAATTGAGAGAATTAAAAGAAAAATAAATTAGTCACATCATTTTTATTTTTATTTTTAAATTTTTCTTATATTTGTGTGTATCTAAGTCATTTTTATTTGTGTTTGTGACCAACTTAGACTTTCTCCAATCTAACACCCAAATGAAGACGCAAGATGGAGCGATAATATTCCTCGGGATTCAATCCAATACTGGGTATTGGGTGAATCAAATTGGAGAGATTACAAACGTTTATATATATATATATATATATATATATATATATATATATATATATATAGAAAAGACTAAAAACAAAAAAAGGGAAAAAAATAACTCGATTACAAGGCAAATTTCCATTTAATTATATTTTTATTAAAAAAATATGTTAAATTAATATTGTTTTGAACAAGCTAAAATGAATTATATTAAAACACCAATCAATCATTCTCCCTAACACATATGTGCCAAAAAGAAGCTTTGAAGTTCAATACAAAAAACAAAATTGATAAATGACAAAATCAGTCAATGCCCAAACAAACAAAAGGACACCGCTACCAGCTATGAAAACCTTTTGACCGGTTTGCGACTTTTGTCTTTAGCCACCAATAAGAAATAATCTTGATTTTTGTCAAGAAGTTGAGTAATTGATTTTTCCTTATTATAAAAAAATATGTCATTTCTATTATTCCAAATGACTCAAACACTCAAGATCCAAATTAAATGCATAAAAAAACGCCACACTTTAGAGTCACATATCAAATGAGCATACTATACAAAATGATCCAAAATATTAAAAGGACCAAGCAATGTAAACCTCAACCAAGTACAAACCAATGCCAAAGAAAAACAAAAATGTTAAATTATTATTGAATTTATTAGAAGATTAATTTTATCATTAGTTATGATATATATCATATCATGTTGTTATCAAGTATGTGCATCAAACAAATGATATGATAAATGTTTATCTCTTCTATATTCTATTTTGTATATATCCTATCCTATCCTATTTATCTCTATTCTATCATGGTCGTCAAACATGCATAAATCCCTGGTCCTCTCTCTAGTACAATCTAGAGGTGTTCAAAACCGAAACAATACAATAGAAAAACTACAAATTGAACTAATCTAAATTGAAATCTCATTTAGTTTGGATATATTCATGTTATTTTTTTATTTAACCGTATAGTTTGGTTTGGTTTATGAATTTTTTTACTCAATCACGTAGTTTGGTTTAGTTCGTGAATTTTTTGACTCAACCCTTATTATATATATAGACGGCTATGAATATGATACTTAGGTCCTGTTGTTCTAAAATAACATATAAACGCCACCTAACTCTCACTGATATCAAGACATTAAAAATAGGACTATATATCGGCTTCTTAGGATCCGTTCTTCGGTTTCTTAACATATAAAATATCAATTTAAATATAAGGATTTAAATAATATATACAATCACTGTAAATTTGACTTTAATTACAGTAATTAAATTTTAATCCTTGAAAATAATTTTTTTGTTCAAGTAAATAAATAGCTTATGGTGATATCTCAATTATTTTGATCCTAATGAGGAGTTTTAGATCTGAACGGCACGTTAGATAATTCATAGTTGATTATATTTATACCATAATACAATTCAAAGCCTCTTTTGCTCAAGACGAAACATATTGAAAATGCAAACTATCAAAATAATTGAAGACTGCCTGCCACTTTTGTGTGTTTGCACCGGCTGTTTCTATTTGGTGGCATTTGTTTGTTCCTTGTTTTTGTTCCATTTGTCTGTCATGTAAGTAAGAACTTTGTAAGGTGTTGCTGTCCCATTTTTGTGCCATATGATTTGGTGGGATCTATATATACAGCCATTCATTGTTGAAGGTGAATAGCGTTCTTTCACTATGATATGATGTTGAGTAATTTGAAGTTTTATTACTAATAATGAAATTCCAATTTAATTATCGAAAAAAGCCAATACAATAAACAAATAAAATTCACCTCATTGCCATTGACATAAAGACTCAAAAAGTCAATAATCTCATAGCTACGACTCATATATATATATATATATATATTTATATATTTAGTCATAAAAAGGAAGTAGTTATATATAAGTGATCGGTGAATCCAAAAGACCAAAGAAATTCAAGAATGAAATTTCAATGGTTTTCGGGTGTTCGGTTCTTTAGATACAACGAAGTTTAACTCTTGTAATAATCTCCATCCAAATAATGCATTAATTTTTGACGTTTTTCCTAACTTAATAGTAGCCAATAATAAACAAATATAAATCCATCTCATTGCCACTGACATAAATACTTGAAAAATCAATAATCACATCACTAAGACAACACAAAGAAGAAAGAGATTCCAAATGGAACTTCAATGGTTTTGGATGTCTGCTGCCACTTTGTTGGCATGTTACATTTTTGTTAGCAAAGTTATGAGGAATTTGAATGGGTGGTATTATCATCTTAAATTTAAAAGCAAACAATATCCACTACCTCCCGGTGACATGGGATGGCCTTTTATTGGAAATCTTTGGTCCTTCTTCAAATATTTCTCATCTGGTCGTGGTGAAATTTTCATCAACAACATTGTTCTCAAGTCTCTTTCATTTTCTCTCTCATTTTGGTTATGTTTTTCTTTAATTTTCTTTTTGTATAACACACAAACTCACTTGGTTTACATGTCTCTTTATTTTGCTTTGGTTCCGGTTTGCATTTTATTGAAAATAATAAGTACTGCAGAATGACTTTTACAACAATTTTGAAGATGCAGTTCAGAGATAGATCATCCAACATTTTTATAAATTTGGCAAATTCCAACATCCATTTTCAAAAATGAATTCCCCTTTATTAGTTATTGCTCTTCTTTATCATGATTATTAAATATATATTAGTCTTCCATCTATGACATGATATATATAATAAGAAGAATGATAACAATTTTAGAAAACAAATGAAAACTTAATGTGTTGGTTATGTTTCAGATTTGGACGAATTGGTATTTACAAGACTCACTTGTATGGAAGTCCAAGCATCATTGTCATTGCACCTGCTATATGCAAGAAAGTCTTAATTGATGAAGTGACCTTTAAAATTGGTTATCCAAAAGCTGCCACTGAACTAGCAAAAAGTAAGTTACTAAATAGTGAAAACGGACGTTTTAAACGACTAGTCGCGGCTCCTATCATTGGTCGGAATGTATTAGAAATGTACTTAGAGCGTATTGAGGATATTGTGATCAACAAGCTAGAAGAATTATCCAGCATGGAACACCCTGTTGAGTTCCTTATGGAGATGAGAAAAGCTTCTTTTGAATTCGTCATTCACATTTTCTTAGGCTCTTGTGATCAAAGTAATGTAAAGAAATTTGGAGATTTGTTTAATGTTATGTGTATTGCCTTGTTCTCTTTGGTGCCCATAAATGTACCTGGTTTTGCTTTCAACAAAGCATTAAAGGTTCGTTAATTATATTTCCTATTCCATTTTTTCTACTATAATTATTGTTATGAATATCTCTGAATTTTTTATCTTCACTTTTCATGGCTAAATTTAGGCACGTACGAAGTTTGTCAAGATAGTGCAATATATTATTTATGAAAGGAGAACGACGATAAAAAATGGACAAATTGGGAAAAATAATGATTTGTTAGACATTATTTTGCAAATCAAAGACGAAAGTGGTGAAAAATTTGAGGATAAGGACATTAGCGACTTACTGATAACGTTTCTATTTGGTGCTCATGAAACGATCGCAACTACCATTATGTGGTCAGTCATGTATCTTACACAAAATCCACTTTGTTTGAAGAAAGCCAAGGTAAATCACCTACAATATTGTTACTTTAAAATATTTTGCATAGCTTGCTGAAGTTTTAATGATTGAAATATATCATTATTATCTGTTTTATAATGCAATTTTGATCCCCTTATTTTTAAAATTGTTAACTTTTGATATTTCATTTTCTAAAAGCAACATTTTGATCCCTTAGGTTATAAAGTCAACAAAAATTGATGGTCCCCTTCTCTCTGGATGATATGACATGCTTATTAATGACGTGAATCCTACATACATTGCTTACGAGTATATCATTTAACACCTCATTTCTATTTTAATTAAAAATTAACAATTAAAATATCATAAAATAAAATTATAAATTAATATTGAAATGAAAAAAATAAATGGGGAGAATTAAATCAGAAACCCTAATATGTTATTTTATTCCCAAATTGAAGGGAAAAAAAAAATCTCAAATTGAAGAAGGTTTGGCATAATTGCAACTAAAACAAACGGGGTCTACGATGGTTTAAAGTGAAAATAACAATGACTAAAACAATGACCAACTTAATTTAAAGTGAATTGACACACATGGATATAGTTTTTTTTTTAAGAAGGTAAAATGAATTATATTACCACCTCAAAAGAATCCTTCCTAGCATAAGACTTACCAAGGAAAGGACTTCAGAGTCAAAAACAATATTTACAATAGTCACTTGTACTGAGCAAAATAAACAGAAAAGAAACTCTTAGCCTATACCCAATATGGTAAACAGATTAAGCCACCACCCATGGTAATTGAGGGGAAGAGAAATATACTTCGCCTTTAACCACATATAAGCAAGCGACTTAATCTTATCGACCACCTGATTAACCGAGCATTCTTTGACATTAAACAGCCTATTATTTCTGCAAACCAAATGACCTGAAGAATAGAGCAGTGTACCTTTATGGTACCACCACTACAGCTAAACTGATTAAAATGAACCGACACCATGGAATTGTTTGAAAGTGAATTGACAAACAATATCATAATTTTGTTAAGTGAATTGGTTTAGAGTACATGAACCAGGGATATAACAAACAATATCATAATTTTATCATCCTAGATGATAAATTGACATATTAAAAAATTCTGCAACCCAGGTTGAAAAGGTGAAACCCATAATGAAGGAACGTTGGTTGAAGGAACACGACAACAACGAAATCGTGACACAGACAAATCTAAAAGGTTGAAGATTGAAGGAAGGATGAACAAATTATATCAAAATCGTGATACAGACTCACTTCTTCTCACTTCTCACTTCTCATTCTCGGTTCTTCTGTTATTTTTTTTATTTTTTTTTTGATATAACGGTTCTTCTGTTCTTTAATTTGGGATTTTTTTCCCTTTAATTTGCGAATAAAAGAACATATTTGGGTTTCTAAATTAATCCGCCAATTCTAATTTGTAGCTGTAAGCCACATGATGGACACTCACACTTAAGTCATTACAAAGTTCACTTTTTGATAGAAATGCTTTATTTTTTATTGATAATATTCATTATAATTTATACGTGCATAATAAGTCAAGATTGTGTCAAAAAAAGAGTCAAGATTCATTATAATTTTTTTTTATAATCATCATATTAGAATTTATAGTTATTGTAATTTATCCTCATCATCATTATTTCCTCAAGAAATAAAATGAAATAACTCGACTAAAAAAAACTTTATTATTATTTTTAAAAGGCCTCATCTAAATTTTTGCTTTAAGCCTCAACATATGTTGGATCGATCCTAACTTGGATAATAGTAGGGTTAAAGATAATAGGATGATGACCTTAGGAGATTAACTTCTAATGTTAGTTAAGGCCTCATCTAAATTTTTGCTTTAGGCCTCAGCATACGTTGGACCGACCCTGACTTGGATAATAGTAGGGTTAAAGATAATAGGATGAGGGCCTTAGGAGATTAACTTCTAATGTTAGTTAAGTTATGATGAGTGTCGAAACATGTTTTGAAATAATATGTTTTAGATGATGAATTAAAATGATTAGATATTAATTAATGATGAGCAAAGATGATTTATTTGACGATGTGTAATGATGAATTATTTGATGATATGTTATTTAATGATGTAATTGATGTGTTATTTGATTATGTGTAATTAATGTGTTATTTAACGATGTGTAAATGATAAAATATTTGACGATCCATTATCTAATGATGAGTTATTTAAAGATGTGTAATGTCAAGTCATTAAATGATGTGTATTAATAGTAACTAATTGACTTTTATTCATTTATGATCGAGTCTATTTAACGGTGTGATTTAATGACGGAGATAAATCAGTAACATACCTTCGATATCCAAAATATTTGACGATGAGTAGGTTTGATACCAAATGTATATGCGGTCGAGTCTAGGAGCATTGCGCACATAATTGTGTTCCTTTGATAAGATGTGAATTTCATAAATGATAATTACTTTGTGTAAGTGATGCATGTTTATCTGTAATTTATTAAATGATGTGAAATGATAATTATTTAATGATGTGAATGATATATATATATATATGATTGATCATGTTTTCAGTATTTAATTTATAAGACTATTTGTTATGTTATTAAATCTTCTTATTTTGGATATATTACTCACCCCAATTGCCGATTGGACGTCTGTACCCTTGTTTGGTAATGATATTCAAGACGAAGAACTTTAGATGTTGTGAGTTTTGGAGGATGACGATGAATTTTTCTCGTAAACTTTCGTCTTGTTAGGAGTTTATTTTGGGTCAATGCTATGATTTTATAACACTAGAGAATTGAAGTTTTTCTTTTATTTTTCAGACTTTATTATGGAATTCATATTTGAATTCGGTTTAATTGTTATGATGATGTGACGATGTTTTTGAACTTAATTATGTTGCACTATTTTTATTAAAATTGAAGTACTTTTGAATGACGAGAATGTGTGACATTCTTCTGTGATTAAATTTTATTTGTATTTTAAATTAGAAAAATACTAGTTGGGGTTAGGGTGTTACCCATAAAGTATTGCATGAACTACTTTTAGGCAACGATTTATGCATGCTGCCTAAAAAAGTGTTCCTAGAGACAATAAATGTTGTAGTATTCTAAATAAGGTATTACAAACATTAGAAATATTCAAGTTGTACATAACAAGGAACATGGTAATCAATCATTCTTTGTCTTTATCTTGTAGGAAGAGCAAGAAGAGATCATGAAAGCAAGACCACCCTTACAAAAACGATTAAGTATTGATGAAATTAAACAAATGGTTTATCTTTCTCAGGTAAGAATAGTAGGATATAAACCTATCATCTATATCTTTCATGTATCATTGCATTACTTTATAGTGTACTATATGGAAAAGTAAGAGATAACCTCGAGCCGAACTTAGAGGGGGCATCCAAAAAGGTGGGTGATTGTCGCTCTACTTATAAGGATAATATTCCACTAGCTCTTTAAATTTCCCTCATGCATGATAGTATGGTCTTGAAGGTTGGGAGTTGGATGGATGGGGTCGAAAGAAACATGGTTGATGGACACCCCAATAGATGTATACATTTGGAGAAAGAAAGTGATATGATAGATTGATATGTTGGTTATGTGATAGTATGATAAAGATAAAGATAATATAAGATGTTGAATGAGTGTTTGAAATTTTTGGGGGTGTCTAAATATCATTATTGAGGACGAGAAAGCGAACTTGTGGAGAAGAGATATATTTTTGGTAAAATATGATGTTTTATTTAATAAATTGACCATTCTGAAGTCTATCATGACTTTGCTTTTAATTTTCCATTGTGGACTATTCTTAACTTGCATTGATTCTGAATTTACAATGTTTTTAATTAGACTTGATATACTTTTGAAGTATAATTTTGATGTTTTTTTTGTTGATAACTTTTGTATGTGAGTTTGAAATACCATGTCCTTAAGAACACTCAAAGAAACTTGATTATAAAACAAAATACATGAGAATTATAAATGGTTTTTTTTTCCGAGTAAGTTTGTTATTATTAAAACATCTTACGAAAAGGGATTTTATGTTTTTCATCAACATCTTTCTCTTGAAAAATGTTGCATGTATAGGATTCTTATTACAGAAAACCTCTTGACAAATGAATTGATATCATTGGATAACCAAACATTGTGTGTGTCTTATTATGTAGGCCAGAATCCTGAACAACATTTGTTTATTTCTTAAAAACTTTATAATCATTTGGTATGAGGAGTTCAATACGATTAGGGTTCTTATTGTTATATCGGCAATTTATCTATGATCTTTCACTTGTTTGGTTCATTTGGTATACAAAGATGGAAGTGGGGGTTGTTGGAAGCTATCACGTGGTTTGATGGAAACTATAGAGGGAGAGGAATGATTGTATCTTTCCAAACAATAACCCATTTTGGAAATGATTTTAAGCTTGGGAAAATAGGGGTTATTATTTGTTTTATCAGTGGTATTTTTTTTTGACACTAAAAGACAATTTCATTAACGAAACTTGCTTATTCTAATATAGGCTATTAAGTTGAGAGACTAAGGTGCCATTTCCATATTCCCTTTTACTTTTTAGTTATATATGTACTTAGACTAGATCAGATCATTAATACTGAATCAATAATTTATCTTTTACTGTATATATAACTATTCTTTTACTGGTAAAAATATTGCAAATACAATTTTGTTGTATATATAATTATTCTTTTAGAGGTAAATTTATTTGCAAATAAAAGTAATTAATTCTAGATAAAATACAACATCATAAAAGTGAGAAAATGTTGTTTTCTTGTTGCCTTGTAGGTCGTTGACGAAACAATACGCCATGTCTCTAACTTTTCAACTTTTCGAGAAGCAACAACTGATGTGAACATCAATGGTTTTTTTTATATTCTTTGTGCTTTGTCAAAATCTATTTCTTCTGGTTATTAAAAGGGAATAATGAATTTAACATGTCTTTTGTTAAATAATTTTAGGTTATTTCATACCAAAGGGATGGAAAGTACTAGTTTGGCTAAGCGCTCTTCATATGGATCCAGAGCATCACTCAAATCCACAAGAATTCAATCCATCGAGATGGGATGTAAGCATAGACAATTCATGTCAACACTTCTTTAGGCACAACCCTAAATAAAAAAGATTTGGTCACACACACAATAATACATATTATTTATTCATTTAAAAATAAATTATTCAATTTATTCTCTTTTTTCTTTTTCTCACTTATGTGTATGCGCTTAAATCCTTTTTATTTGGGCATGTGGCTAAGCAAGTATTTCTTGGCAACTCAATAAAGACATTAATTCAAAGTTTGATATAATAATAATACGAAATTTAAATTCTTTATATAAAGACTACTCCAAAGTTAACTAACCTTTAACAACTTTTCAGTCAGGCCTCTTTTTAGAAAGCTTTACCTATAGCAAGTCAATTATTTTTTAAATTTAAATTTAAATGTATATCATAATTATAAGAAATTTGAAAACTAACTGCTATTTCAGTTGAGCTTTTTTAGTCAATTTTTTTTCTAATTAGAATTTTAAAAACATAAAATATATATTAAAATGAAAATTTAAATAAACTTAAATAATATAGATATTATAAAAAAATAAATTAAGAAGTTAAAGTATACGAACAAATATGTATTCACAAAATACCATAAAAAACAAATAGGCAAACACATTAATTCCCACTTCCACTAGTAAGTGATGATAATGAAATCATTCAATAAACTAATTTTGATATTATATTTTTTATGAACTATTTTCATATTATATTGTACTTTCAAGAGTTATATATATACAGTGGCGGAGCCAAAAAATTTAAGACGTGGGGGCAATATTTGGCATATATAATATCAAAAATATGATAATTTTGTAGGAGTATATGTATACATCGTAATATACTTTAGTATTTTTTAAATTATGAAAATATATGAATGTTTTTTAAGAATGAAAAGTAACAATTATTTCTTACATTACCATGTTATATTGATTGTTGAAATAAAATAAAATTGCAATTGTAAAAATATTATGATCCAAAATATGCAATTTAAATTTAATTATACTTATCATCAAATGATTTTTTTTTTACAAAACTTGTCATCAAATGATTGTGAGGAACAAAAATTAAATAGGTGAGATGTTATTTCATGGGTTGTGTTGTTAGGAAGCAAACAAATTAAATTTTAACTACCCAAAATTACCTCAAAGCTACTAGTATGGACATATAGTAGCAATGCATTTTAAAAAAACTTGTGCAGGCAGGAGTCCCACAGCCTTGTGAGTGGCTCCGCCACTGTATATATACCCCCCACACACACATGCTAATTGAGTTGTTGTGTTAATGGAAGAATTAGCTTTAACAACTATAAACTATTATTTTCTTATGAGTTGATTATACATGTGCAGGATTATAGCCCCGCAACGGGAACCTATATTCCTTTTGGAGTAGGTCGGAGGCTTTGTCCGGGAAGAGACCTTGCCAGATATGAAATATCCATATTTTTGCACTATTTTGTCCTAAATTACAGGTTAGCATTGTTTCCGTCACTTTCTTTTTGAATCAAGATTTTACATTAATCATTCATGATCCTCATACTTTCCTTTGAGATGATGGATGGTGTATAATGGAAATATGGTTTTTTCTTAAATTTTGTAGGTTGGAGCGAATAAACCCGGAATGTCCACTTACTAGTTTCCCACAACCTAAACCAATAGACAACTGTTTGGCTAAGATCATAAAGCTATCTAATTCTCAATCAGTACTTACTCCATTACATAATGAGCGTCGTTTAAGGTTTTTACATACATGTTAAGAAATACAAATGATGTCTAAAGATATATCACTTTTACTTAGAATGATCGAGATTCTTAATTTGAACTTCCTCTGTTCCATAATGACTTCTTAATTAGACATCGAGCAAGGTCGAGATTTTGAGTTTTATATAGTTTGCTCGTAAATCAAGTTTATGTGTATGGTCCTCTATAATGCCTATAATTTCCTAGTTTGCAATTTTTGATTCACTAATGTGTGTATTGTATGATTAAGTTTTTTGATAAAAAAAGACAACAATAATAGTATTATAACTAAAATTATTTTAATTATTATGTTTATTATAAAGCTAATGCAAGTGATGATATTCCAAATGTTACTCAAATTCGCCACTAATGCCTAACATGATATTTTAAATTGGTGTCAAGTCATTATTGGCTGTCCAGTCCTCCAATAATTACTTTTTCTTTGAAGAAGATAAATTAGTCCCCTTAAATTGGCACTAGAGAGAAATGAACTTGAGACCTTGAGGAGGAACATACTCTAAGGTCTCAAGTCAACATTACTAGATCAACCAAAGTGGGTTCCTCAACTAATGTTTTTTTGAAGAAACTAAATTAGCTCGCCCAAATTGGCACCGAAGAGAATCGAACATGAAACCTTGAGGAGGAGCACACCCCATATCCCAAGTCAATATCACCAGGTCAACCCAAGTGGGTTGTTTCTCAATTAATGTTCAATATTTTTTTTTGATGGATTTTTCACCGTTACTAGGTGTTGGGTTCGACGAGCTTAACACAAGTGTAAATTAAAATTCCAAAATCCAAAAGAGATAAGAACATTACAATATTCTCTCCACTCTCTTACACACACAAGAGGTACAATATAGTGTTTCCCGTAAGACTTACTTCTATTCTAATGCTATTATTTTATAGCACCTAGAAGTTATAGAGATGATACCCACCCAGTGTATTTTTCCCACACTCTCTGGATTTACTCAACACTCTATTTTTCCTCTCACGCACTTCTACACACACAGAAGCTTTGTATTTTTCACTTCTGCTTTGATGCTTTTCTTCCTCCAAATGCACCTCTATTTATAGAGGTAATGGACCGAGAGAGTTTGGAAAAATCAGCACTTCCATTTCACCTAAAGTCATGCACTTAAATGTGAAACATGTATGTATGCCAATCTTTCAAACTTACTCACCGCAAGCTATGTGTGTATCTGAAGCAACCTATGCATGGCCTAGATATTTGATAGAAAAACTAAGCCATGCATCAATTGGATTGTAGACTTTGACAATTGCTTGTTGCAATTTTCCTTTTGGCTGGAACATGCCCCACGTGGTGGGACCAACAATTCTCCCCCTCCAGCACAAGGGAGATATCCTCACAATTCATTCACTTACGATCCATACAGATCAACTCGGCACAAAGTTGAAGCTTTTCACGTGTTGCAACTTTCGTCAACATATCCGCGGGATTTTTATCGGTGTGAATCTTTTACAACATAAATTGTTGTTCTTCTGTTGCTTGACGCAACCAATGATATCTCACATCAATATGCTTTGTACGAGAGTGGTACATCGCATTCTTACTCAAATCCAAAGCGCTTTGACTATCACAATGGATAACGTACCTTTCCTGCTTCATTCCTAATTGATCAAGAAATCTTTTTAACCAAAGCATTTCTTTCCCTGCTTCAGCCATGGGAATATATTCTACCTCAGTTGTTGATAAGACAACACATTTTTGCAATTTAGATTGCCAAGATACAGCTCCTCCTGCAAAAGTAAACACAATTCCTGAAGTAGGCTTTCTACCGTTCAGGTCACCTGCCATATCTGCATCTGTGTAGCCTTTCAAAATCGAATCTGATCCTCCAAAGCATAAGCACTTATTAGAGCTTCCTTTCAGATACCTCAAGATCCACTTCACAGCTTCCCAATGTTTTTTTACCTAGATTGGAAAGAAACCTGCTAACAACTCCAACTGCATGAGCAATATCTGGCCTGGCGCAAACCATTGCATACATCAAACTCTCAACTGCTGAGGAGTAAGGTATTGCATCCATAGCTTATTTTTCATCTTGACTTGTAGGACAACTCACTTTGCTGAGTTTAAAGTGATTGGCTAACGGCGTGCTAACTGGTTTAGCACCCTTCACGTTGAATCTTTCTAGAACCCGGTCCACATACTGTTGTTGTGACAACCATAACTTTCTAGCTTTCCGGTCTCGCAAAATCTTCATGCCTAAAATTTGCTTTGTAGGGCCTAGATTTTTCATGTCAAAAGATTTTGACAATTCCTTCTTCAAATCACCAATCATTTCCTTATCTTGTCCCACCATCAACATATCACCTACATATAACAGAAGGATGATGAATTTGTTACCTCGAAATGTTTTAACATATACACAATGGTCTGCATCTGTCTTGGTATATTCATGGCTCATCATAAACGAGTCAAATTTCTTATACCATTGTCTTGGAGCTTGTTTTAATCCGTACAAGCTCTTCTTTAATTTGCAAACCAAGTGCTCCTTTCGAGTCTTCTCAAATCCTCTGGTTGAACCATGTAGATCTCTTCATCTAAATCTCCATGAAGAAATGCAGTCTTTACATCCATTTGTTCAAGCTCCAAGTCCAAGCTAGCAACCAATCCGAGTATAACTCGAATTGAACTTATCTTAACGACTGGAGATAAGATTTCATCAAAATCTATTCTTCTCTTTTGTCCAAAACCTTTTACCACTAAGCGAGCTTGGTACTTCACTAACTTGTCACCATCTTTCTTGAGCTTGAACACCCACTTATTCTTCAAGGCTTTTCTGCCTTCAGGAAGTTTCATAAGTTCATAAGTATCATTTTTCTGCAAGGAATCCATCTCTTCTTGCATTGCTTTCATCCATTGGATTTTATCCTTATGAGTTTGAACTTCTTCGAAACTTTCCGGCTCCCCCTCATCTGCGATGAGAATGTATTCCGAACTAGGGTACCTTGTGGATGGATGATGATCTCTGCTTGATCTCCTGAGCTGAGATGTTGGGGATTGCTCGCCATCCTGAACATCATCATCATCACCATCTTCAATTACTGGCTCACCATCAACCCCAGGGTCTTCATCAAGATCTCCCCCCTTCTGTGGTAACTCTTACAGGAGGAGTGGTAAGTGTAAGATCAACCTTACCATAACGTTTAGGTGTTTCTGGAATAGCAGAATCTGACATAGTTTCTTTCTCATGAAACACTATGTCTCTGCTTCTAATAATTATTCTCTTCTCTGGATCCCATAATCTGTAGCCAAATTCCTCATCTCCATAGCCCAAAAATATGCAAGGAATGGCTTTAGCATCAAGTTTTTGTCTATGCTCCTTATTTACATGAGCAAAGGCTTTGCATCCAAACACCTTCAACTGAGAGTAACTTATATCATGTCCGGACCATACTCTCTCAGGAATGTCAAAGCCCAAAGGAACAAATGAAGATCTGTTAATCAAGTAGCATGTGGTTTGAACAACTTCACCCCAAAATGGCTTAGGCAGCTTAGCCATTTTCAGCATACATCTAACTTTCTCCATAATGGTTCTGTTGATTTTTTCAGCTACACCATTATGTTGTGGGGTTCCAGGAACCGTCTTCTCATGTCTGATGTCGTGCTCAGAACAATAACTTTTAAATTCATGGGAAATATATTCACCCTTATTATCTGAACGAAGACACTTCAAAGGTTTATCAGTCGATCTCTCCACCATCGCATGAAACCTTTTGAAGTACTGAAACACCTGGTCATTGATTTTAAGGAAGTTCACCCACACCTTTCTGGAAGCATCATTAATAAACGTCACAAAATATCTGCTACCACCAAGAGTCTCCACTTCCATGGGTCTACACACATCAGAATACACCAAACAAGGATTCAACTTAGTACCTTTGTCAGATGGAATGAGGGACTTACTTGACAAAATTTGCAATCCTTTTTCACTTAGATGGGCCAGTCTTTTATGCCACAAATCTGGCAAAGCAACATTCTCAACTGCATTCAAGCCATCTTTGATCAGCTTGACTTGAGTTTTGTAAAGCGTCGAATACACGACGCCTCTAGCAACCATCAACGTCCTTTGGTAAGTTTCCATTTTCCATCACCAAAGTTGTTTTGAAATCCGGCTAAATCAAGAGCATGGACAGAGATTAGATTTAGACGCAAATTCGGCACATGTCGCACGTCCTTCAGTGTTAGTGTAAAACTGGTATTGGTTTGAACACACACATAACCAATTCCAACAATATCCGCAATGCTATTATTGCCCATCTTTACTTTGCCAAAGTTTCCTACTTTGTACATCGTAAAGAATTCTTTGTTGGAAGTGGCATGATAAGAAGCTGCTAAGTCAATGACCCATTCAACACATGAATCTGCAACATGACATTTTTCTTCTTCAACAGAAAGCAACACCACTTCCCCATCAACTACTGGGGTTGTGTTATTTTCATCTTCATTTGGTCTTTGATTCCTCTAGTCCTTCTTTTCTTTATTCTTCCAAGATTTTCAATTTCTTTTGACGTGACCTTCTTCGCCGAGTGAAAACACTTGAAAGTTCTTCGAGGTTGAGATTGTGATTTGTCTTTGGATTTATTGGATCTCCTCCTGCTCTTACTTCTGCCTCTGTTCTCCATGACAGGGCTTGTGAGCTACTTGATCTCATGTCTTTTCTTCTTATTTCTTCATTGAACATACTATCTTTCACTTGGGACAAAGTGAGTGCTCCATCTGGAGCAGAGTTGCTTAATGACACCACCAAAGTTTTCCAACTTTCCGGCAAAGAACTCAAAAGTAACAGTGCTTGTAATTCATCATCCAGCAGCAGCTTCATTGCAACCAATTGGTTTACCAAGTCTTGAAAGTCATTCAAGTGCTTGACAACTGATCTTCCCTCCCGATGCTTTAAACTCACCAACTTTCTAATAGCGAAATTTTTGTTTTGTGTGGTCTTTCTTTGATACATCTTTTCGATGTTCTTCCACAGAGTCTGGGCGTTTGTCTCTGTGGCCACATGGTGGAATACACTAAGATCCACCCACTGCCTAATCAGACTGTCAACCTTCCGATTAGACTTTTTCTAGTCTTCATCTGTCATCTTATATGGCTTCGTGTCTCCCTTTTCTACAGGATCATACATATCCTTGCAGTAAAGTATATCCTCCATTTTTGGATTCCAAATGGAGTAGTTTGTAGAAGTGAGTTTAATCATTGTACTAGTGTTACCAGTGTTCTCCTCCATTTAATTTACACTATAATCTCGAGCTCCAACCGGAGCTCTGATACCACTTGTTAGGCTCGACGAGCTTAACGCAAGTGTAAATTAAAATTCAAAAATCCAAAAGAGATTGGATCTCGCAGCGCAGCAGTAGCTATAAAAATGAACACCGATATTTAACGTGGAAACCCCTCTAATACCGAGGGAAAAACCACGGGACAAACTCCGAAAAATATTCCACTATATTTAAGAATATTACAATATTCTCTCCACTCTCTTAAACACACAAGAGATACAATATAGTGTTTCCCGTGAGACTTACTTCTATTCTAATGCTATTATTTTATAGCACATAGAAGTTATAGAGATGATACCCACCCGATGTATTTTTCCCACACTCTATGGATTTACTCAACACTCTATTTTTCCTCTCACACACTTCTACACACACAGAAGCTTTGTATTTTTTTACTTCTGCTTCGATGTTGTTCTTCCTCCAAATGCATCTCTATTTATAGACGTAATGGACCGAGAGAGTTTGGAAAAATCAGCACTTCCATTTCACCTAAAGTCATGCACTTAAATGTGAAACGTGCATGTATGCCAATCTTTCAAACTTACTCACCGCAAGCTATGTGTGTATCTGAAGCCACCTATGCATAGCCTAACTATTTGATAGAAAAACTAAGCTATGCATTAATTGGATTGTAGACTTTGACAATTGCTTGTTGCAATTTTCCTTTTGGCTGGAACATGCCCCACGTGGTGGGACCAACACTAGGGTGTAGACTGTCGGTAAGTATTGATTGTCAAATTTGTCAGTAATACAAAATTAAACTTGTCGCTAATTTGATATATTCCTATCGTGGGTTTTATGAAGAGTTTGTTGTCCATTTGGATCCTACAAACTTAAGAGATTAATCTCCACGATTGCACGTAGAAGATATCTAATTTACACCTAAAAAGATTATAAAGAATATAAATTCAATTGCTCCTATACTATCACAAAAATATGAAAACGAGATATTTTTTTATAGGAGGAAATTATAATATTAATTAGGCTTAATTGCATGTTTGATCCCTTATGTTTATTTTAGTTTTCAATTTGGTCCCTTATGTTTTGAAAATTTCAAGTTGATCCCTTACGTTTTAAAAGTTTCAAGTTGGTCCAAAATGTTACTCATGTTGGAATAAGTTAGTCCATTCTGCGACATGATATTGAGTTTAATAAAAAAACAATTTAAAATAATGTTTTAAAACTGATTTTCTAAATAAGTTAAGTTCCATCACCCATATTGTCAATCCGAATCTTTAACCGTTATATGACTGAAGGGACTAACTTATTCCGACGGAAGTAACGTTTTGGACCAACTTGAAACTTTTAAAACGTAAGAGACCAACTTGAAACTTTTAAAACATAAGGGACCAACTTGAAAACTAAAATAAACATAAGGGATCAAACATGCAATTAAGCCTATTAATTAAAAATGGATATGTAAATATTCTACCTATACATTCAAAGTTGTTTTATATCCCTACAGCTAACTATTTTTTTGGGTAGTTTCAAGTTTGAAATCATTCTTTATATATATATATATATATAAAAAAAAAAATTGAACTCATTCTTTCTGAAGCTAGACATCCATTTTAGAAAGAGTAAATTACACTTTTTTCCTTCAAAGACATCTATTTTAGAAAGAGTAAATTACACTTCCTTCCTTCAAAGATGTTTGAATTACACTCCCCTTCCCTCTTATGTTAAAATATACACTCTCATCCACTCTTATTCAAAATATATTATAAAATATTTCACTCCCCTCCCAAAGAGAAGCTTGAATTACATTCCACTCTCCTCTTATGTTAAAATCTACACTTTAATCCCTCAATAACTTTTTTTATTTCTAATAATCTAGCAAAAATATATTAATCTAACATACTTTGGAAAGAAAAAAAAAACATTGCGAGTCTATTTTAATATAATCAAAATTTGAATACATATTTTTTCTATTTTTTATTGACAATTTCATTAACATATAGCTTTAAACCCTAATATAAAATATGAAACAACCTAAAATAAAATTAAAATATGTGAAAAATTATTAAAGACAATAAAATATGATTATTTAAAAGTTAATTTTATACTCTAAAATATAAAATTAATAGCAAAATATTTAAATTTAATTATCATTGACATTTAAATTATAAAGAAATGAATTTATTTTTCTTAAATGGTTGTTCAAAATTAGTATATATCATAAAAATATTTATTTAAGTTAAAATATATTAAAATGTAGTGCATATTTTATTATTAAGGGAGGAAGTTGTAATTCAAGCATCTTATAAGGAAAGAGAGTATAAAATTTTCTTTTCAAGGGAGGGGAGTGTATATTTTAACATAAGAGAAAATGGGTGTGTAATTCAAGCCTCTTTAAGGGGAGGGGAGTGTAATTTACTCTTTTAGAAATGAAAACGTGAAAGAGCACATCTATACTATACACCCTATGGTTACTATAATAAGCAAACCATTGCATTTAGATTCACTCATTTAATTATGTATATGGTCTTTATTATAGACCACATACATCATTTAATGAATGAATCTAAAATACATAGTTTTGCTTATAATAATGACCGGAGGGTGCACATAGATAAGGCAAACATGAAAGAAAGTATATGTACTTTTTCATCTGGTCTTAATTATAGACAAAAGTTTACTTTTTAAATTTATTCAACAAGTAATATATTTGATATCAAAGACCAAATACATTACTTATTAAATGGATATAAAAAGTAAATTTTTGTTTAGATCCTCATACTCTGCTGGAGCCCACAATGGAAAAAGAGAAATTATATTTGTAAAACCATTTTTTAATAATTTTTTGACAACTTTCTCTCTCATACTCACGTGATATTCTTATTCTCCCTCTCTTCCTTTTTCTCTCGTTTTTGACCAATAAGAAGAGAGAAAAACAAAGTTGTCCTTAAATGGATGTCATGGAAAAATATCACTACGGATAATAAAGCATACAATTTTTCATGAATACTCCTGTGATTTCGTGCAAGAAATAAGATAAAAGAAAAGACAATTATTAATTGTATGAGATAGAAATTTCAGAAGATTTATATTATGTGATATACAAAAATAAAGAATACAAATCATGTAATTTTTCTCGGTTGGTAGGAAGAATGAATAATATATGTATGGGTTAGTCTTCGAACCCTGGATTCCTCATTCTTCATATTTAAAATGTGTAAGTTACAACCACTAAACTATTTAATAAAAAAAAAAGCTCCTATCATTAGGTACCGTTTGGCCATACTTTTTTTCGGGCTAAAAGCTACTTTAAAACAAAGTTCAAATAAAGCTCTTTAAGAAATAAGGTAAAGTTGTTTGGTTTCTTTATTGTTTTTTAGTTTTAAAGTTATTTTTAAATTAAAAGTTGTTTGACAAAATATTGTACAAAACTTTGAATTTATTACTTTTTTGGTGGTGTCCGGGGTTCGAACCCCAGATGTTCCATATATTTATGTGTTATCTTTATCAACTGAGATAAACTCACAATGACAAAACTTTGAATTTATTATGAATTAACATACTAAATAAAAAAATGTTTAAAACATTTTTTTAAGGGAAAAATGTTTAAAATATAAAAGATATATTTTTACAAATACAATATTTACTCAATGACGTTTATTTTGTGTAACATAAATATAAATTTGTATCATCATATAAAGAACTTGTTAAATATTTGAATAGGAGAAATAATTTAAGGAGGCTCAAATAATAACATAAATAATTTTTTTTGAACTGGATAATAACATAAATAATATCAAAGTGGTTTGGAAAATTAAAAACAATAATGAGAATAGTTGGTTTTTTCTTTTCCCAATTACACCTATAACAAATTTTGTTATAAGAATACCATATTTTTAGTGTCAGTAAAAAGATAAGAATTTATATTATATAATATTAAATTTAATACATTGCTGGTGTCATTGAAAAAGATATGTTTAGTTTTTTTAATAAGAAAAAGATATGCATAGTTTGTTACAATACAAATGTGTAAAATATATATAAGTATAATTTTTTTAGGCAACTGCACTTGTACTTTTAATTAAAATCAAAATTTTATAAAAATAATTATACGCATTAAGGAACACTAAAAAAAATTATACGCATTAGCGTAACAAAAAATAAAAATAATTATATGCATTAAGCAACACAAAAAAAAAATTATACGCATTAGCGTAACAAAAAAAAAGACAGACGGACATAAAGTATTACTTTAAACGTTAATGTGTGTGTATATATTTCCGAGGTTCAAGAAAGGGAATAAAAATATTCGGTGTCATTCAATGACAACGTGAATAAAAATATTTGCGAGATTGTGATAATTAAAAGATATTGAAATTAATATATAGGTGATAAAAAGATAATAAAATTCCTTCAAAAATAGATAATAAAATTAAATGGACCCTCCTTAAAAAAAATTAAATGGACCGGTTTAAAAAAATAAAATAAAATAAATGGAAGAAAAAAGCATATTGAAAAAATAAAAGAAAAGGATGTCAGCGTCAGTTGAAGAGATGTGCTTGTGAAATAAATTGTCGAGAAGTAGTTTTTTGAAGTAACATTCAACAACTTTTGGTCAAAGCTCATTCCATTCAATTTTATGCATTCTAAAAAAAGTATTTTTTTTAGAAGGTACTTTATTGATATTGTGTTTGACCTAGCTTTTCCTTAAAAATGTAGAGAAGCTGAAAAAAAACTGGGCCAAACGGTACCTTAGATTGTTTAACCAAAAAATTAAATAAATAAGCTTCTGTTTTCCTTCAAATACACATTTAAAACATCATTTTGTTTGATTTTTTTTTTAAACCAAAACTAAGATAAAAGTCTCCTCAATTGAAGTGTCTTTTGTGCTTATTAAAACCATATCTTCAAATTTATTTTCGATTTTAAGGTGATTTTCATTCATGATCAGATTTTTTTTTTGATCTAGTTTTTAAGAAAATTCAAAACAAACATTTGCCGCGATTTCAATAACCCAAAAAAAGTTCATTAGATGTATTTTAATTTTTAATATTTAAACATTGTTGCTTAAAAAAAATGACGTTTGATTATATTTTTTTCTGGATTCCCCACAGTCCGGCCATATAGTGTCTAAAGGAATCACTTAGCCACACGTTTGATTATATAATGCTAATAGTTGGTGTCTTGTTTTTCAAGACCTCATTCATTGCTAAAACTATAATCAACTTTGCTATTGCGAACTGCGGATAAATAAGGGCCATATTGTTTAATCTCAAAGGATTGAATTGAACCTTTTGGGAGCAATCGCCTTCTTTCAACTGGGAATTGATGAGCAATTAATTTACAGCACTGTGAAGAGAAGTATAGTGTCCGTAAGAATCATTTGCAGTTACTCTAAAAATATATTGGCAAAATGGGTCTTTTATTTTATTTATTTGTAATAGTTAAGTCTTTTATATTTGTTTTATCTTGTTCAAATCTTTTATCTTATTTATTTGTAACTCTTGAATTCTTTATCTTATTTTTTTTGCTCTGTTCAAATCTTTTATTAATTAAAGTGTGTATAAGTTAGTCCTTTCATCATTTTTTTTAATTAAAAACAACGTTGAGGTGGCTTGTCATGTATGATTATTAGTAGTAGTTTTTATCATAAGTAATTTTTATCCTTAAAAAACACACGAAAAAAAACAAATATTCATCTTCTTTTTCACATGTTCATCATCTTCATCATCATCATATTTTTCATCAATCCAATAAAATTCAAACCAAAACACCAAGTTTTAGTGTCTCAAATCAAAACCTAGAAAACATTAATCTTAATAATAATATGTGGCTAGCCTCGTCAATGATTCTTTTAATGAAAAAAAGACTTACTTGCAACAAAAAAAAAAGCACTCAACTATTAAAAATAAATAAGATAAAAGACCGCTGAAATAATTTTGTTTAAATATATATTTTGACCTCTAATTCATGATGAATTATCTCTATAATAACACATAAATCAAAAGCATGCATGGCCAATAATTGGGAGTGGGTGTCTAATTGTTTGTATCGCTATAGTGTAGTTTTTGTTTTCCTATGATTTTGGCTGTGTGTGTTTGTTGTTGTTTTCGGGTGTTCGGTCATTAGATACAACGAAGCTTAACTCTTTGTAATAATCTCCATCCAGATGCATTAATTTTTGACGTTTTTCATAACATAGTAGTAGCCAATAACAAACAAATATAAATCCATCTCATTGCCACTGACATAAATACTTGAAAAATCAATAATCACATCACTAAGACAACACAAAGACGAAAGAGATTCCAAATGGAACTTCAATGGTTTTGGATGTTTGCTGCCACTTTGTTGGCATGTTACATTTTTGTTAGCAAAGTTATGAGGAATTTGAATGGGTGGTATTATCATCTTAAATTTAAAAGCAAACAATATCCACTACCTCCCGGTGACATGGGATGGCCTTTTATTGGAAATCTTTGGTCCTTCTTCAAATATTTCTATTCTGGTCGCGGTGAAATGTTCATCAACAACATTATTTCCAAGTCTCTTTCATTTTCTCTCATTTTGTTTTTCATCAATTTTTTTTGGGTTAAATAAGTTTTTCGTCCTTATAAATACAGCGAATTTTGATTTTAGTCCCTAAAAAATTAAACTTAATGTTTTCATCCTCACAAATTTTTTTATTTTGTTTTTCGTCCTTAATGGCCATTTTATGTTCATATAAATGGCAAAATTATAACTCTTTTATGTTCAAATTATATCCGTTTATTATATTCGACATTTATATATTCATATTATGTTCAAAAAATGTCAAAAACACGTCAAAATTATATATTTTAAGGACGAAAAACAAAATAAATTTTTTTATGAGGATGAAAACATTCAGTTTAATTTTATAGGGATTAAAATCAAAATTCGTTATATTTATAGGGACGAAAAACTTATTTAACCCTTTTTTTTCTATAACATGCACACTTGCTTTACATTTCATTGAAAAATGAATTTTACATTTTTTAAGACGCATTTCGGAGACATTTCTAACATTTTTATAAACTTGGAAAATTCTGTAATGAATTAAGATAGGTCCCATTAGAATATAATAGCCCAAGTTATATTAGATGACGAGTCATGTTTTTAGAAGGATCTAACATGATGAGTTATTGGTTAAATTGTTTGGATTTGAAGATATAAATAAGTGTGATTGATCATTGAAATTATTATCAAGTGAATGAATGAAAAAATTTAGTTAGGTTAATGAAGAAATTTAGTTAGGTTAGAATAGTCTTAGTTACAGCTTTTACGATCTCTTTTAGAATATTATCTCTATCATTTATTAACAACCAAAAAGTTGTTCATAAAAATTGGTGCTTTCATTGTCATGAACTCTCCTCCCTACCATCACTACAATCAAAACATTCATGATCCTACAATCATCAATGTTCATACCTTGTTGAACCCTCAACCTTTCAAACATCAGACACTCCCAACCCCAATTTTCACAGATCCAATAATTACCAAGATCAATTGTTTCACACACAACACCCACCACCAAGCTTTAGTCACACCAAGGGTAACCATACTTCACCATCACAATGGGGATCACATGTTCCCTTCAATCATCAAATACTATTATCAATATTTTAAAAAATGAACTCTCCTTTATTGGTCTTTCATGGCATGATGATAATAGGAAGAATGAAAATAATTTTAGAAAACAAACGTATCCTTAATATGTTGGTGATGTTTCAGATTTGGACGAACTGGTATTTACAAGACTCACTTATATGGAAGTCCAAGCATCATTGTCATTGCACCTGCTATATGCAAGAAAGTCCTAATTGATGAAGTGACTTTTAAGATTGGTTATCCAAAATCCGCCCTTGAATTAGGAGATAGTAAGATTCTACATAAAGAACGCGGACGTTTTAAACAACTAGTCTCATCTCCTATCAATGGTCACAATGTTTTAGTAATGTACTTAAAGCGTATTGAGGATATTGTGATCAACAAGCTAGAAGAATTGTCTAGCATGAAACACCCTGTTGAGTTCCTTACGGAGATGAAGAAAGCTTCTTTTGAATTCGTCATTCACATTTTCTTTGACTCCTGCGATCAAGATACCGTGAAGAAAATTGGAGATTTATTTAACATTATGAGTATTGCCTTGTTATCTTTCATGCCCATAAATGTACCTGGTTTTGCATACAACAAAGCATTAAAGGTTCGTCACTTCTATTTCATATTCCATTCCCCCCCTTTTTTAAGGACTTTCTATTTATGAATATGTCTGAATATTTTTATTCTCACTTTTCATGGCTACTTCAGGCACGTAGGAAGTTTGTCAAAATAATTGAAAATATTATTTATGAAAGGAGAATGGCGATAAAAAATGGGCAAATTAGAGAAAATAATAATTTGTTAGACATTATTTTGGAAACCAAAGACGAAAGGGGTGAAAAATTGGAGGATAAGGACATCATTGACTTACTGATAGCCTTTCTATTTGGTGCTCATGATTCAATCGCAACTGCTTCTATGTGGTCAGTTATGTATCTTGCACAAAATCCACTTTGTTTGAAGAGAGCCAAGGTAAATCACCTACAATATTTTTACTTTTAAATATTTTGCATTTCATTAGATATCAAACAAGTAATACATGAGGGTACATCAATAAAAATATGGGGACTAGTTTGAGATGTAACTATTCATGCTAAAGAATGAGCGACCTTAGCTGCATTCGTTTATCTCCGACTAAACTTGACATGAGCGTTTTGAAAAAATAAATTACGATATTGCTTGCAAGATTTCATAATTGCCCCCAAACTCCGTAATATCTATGGTATCTGTCTTAAATAGTTAGCAACTTTCTTCGAGTCTACTCAAAATCAATATTCGTCAATTGTAACTCATTGATCCACATAATAGTGTGATAGAGCCCCAAGAGTTCACCCATATACATCAAACACAAGGGTGAAAACCATAATGTTTTGGCAAGTACATAAGGATATACCACCATCATTTATATATATATTATCATAGATTTAATTTTAGGGTATTTCATATACCACCCAAAAACTAAGATTTCAAATATTTTCTTTTTTATTATCATTTTATTTTTTATCTTATAAACTGGATGTCAAATTGATTCCTATAAATATTTCAAATTTGTAGATTGGTCCCTATAATTAAGTTTCAAAATTTGATCATTAGACACTATTTATTTTTCAAATTAATTGATTTCAGTTAGGTTTAACAATGGTTTTGATTGATTTCTTCCCTATAGATCGGTTGAAGAAGGGGAAATTGGAAACAATTTGATTAAATGATTTAATGAGAGAGCACTGATTATGTTTTATTACCTTAAACTAAACAAAATTGTTTTATTGTACAATTTTATTTTAGTAAATGATTTATAAATTATTTTTAAAATAATGAAATGCCACATATATGAGTTTGTATAGTCATCATGTGCCACATTTGCCAAATCAGCAAGAAAGTGGGCCTAAGGACTATTTTAAAAAACAAAATTTTTTGCAGGGATGGATTTCAAAAATTTATTTTACAAGGGACCAAAACCCAAACTCACCATATTTGCAGGGACCAAAAGCATATTTTAGTCAAAGAAAAAAGACAAAAAAAATGAAAAACTTCTCTCATTAGTTAAGAGAGATAATAGTAATACGAACATGACTTTTTATAGTAGTTTTTTGATCAATTTGATCTTACAAATATGTTTTCTTTCATGGTATTGTTTAAGTTCTATTGATTGTTTGTTACTTGTTACTCCATATATGATTGTTACTTGTGTTAAAAAATATAATGTGTGTGTGTGTATATATATATATATGTATTTGGTAGATTGATCTAGAATTGAAGTTTGATCTTTAAGAGGGCTCTTAGTTGATAAGTTTAAAGTCTTTTTTTGTTGAGTTACATATATTGTTCTTTCAACATTGTTAGTAAGAAATGTCATCTTATGAGGGCAGATGTGGATCTAGTAGATGTAGTTTTGTTGAACAAAAATGAACTCCTTTGCATGAAATTTGATCTTACCATTTAAAGGCAAGAAACCAACTAACTTTTATGTTAGCATGAATATCATGTGTTTTAAGGAACTTCTTCTGCAAGTTTTTTCCTTGAATTTAAATCTTGGCATTGAGAAACAAGTAACGGTTTTCCTAAAAAGCTTCTCAAACACACTTGATATGACAATTTTCAATAGTTGTATATTTGAATTTCATCAATCAACTCTAACAATGTCTGAGTCTTTGGAACATTTTGAAACCTTGAAGTTGGAAATTTGACTGGACATATCCCACTCGAGAAATTAATGGACTTTAAAATATGAGAGTAACTATATATATATGCATTATGTTTATTAGAAAATAGTAATAAAGCTCAATTTACCTACATGTAGGAGATAATGGTACTTGTTTTTTGTATTGTCAAAAGTTTTTTTTTTATGATTTAATATTGTCAATAAAGTATTGCAAATTTTAGTAAAATCTAATTAATTAGTACATGATAATAAACTAATAATAAATCATTATTTATCTTTATTTTGTAGGAAGAGCAAGAAGAAATCTTGAAAGCAAGACCACCCTCCCAAAAACGATTAAGTATTGAGGAAATTAAGAAAATGGTTTATCTTTCTCAGGTAATATTAGGATACAACATATCATATATATACTTCACATATCATTACATTACCCTATAGTGTAATATAAGGAATAATAGGCTTCCAACTAGGGTGAACCTCTCGACGAGAGCTGTGATATTATTGGATAACTAATCATTGTTTTTTTTTAGAAAGTTATCTACATTTATCTGGTATGAGGTGCTCAATATACTTAGGTTGTCATTGTTGTGTCAAGTGATGTATCAAAGAAATTTAGCTTGTTTGGCTCATTTGGTGTACAAAGATGGAAGTAGGGTTGTGAGTATCTTGCATGTGATTTGTTGGGAAATATGGAGGGAGAAAAATGATTGTATTTTTGCAAACAATATCTCAAGTGTACGAGTTTTGGTTGAACGTATTAAAATTATGTCTTGGAAATGATTTTTAACTTGGGAAAATTGGGTTATTATTTGTATTATGAGTAGTATATAAACGGTCATATTTGTTTTCATAGAGTTTTAGGATGTTATTTATGTTAAGAGACTGAGGTGCCATTTCCATATTCCCTTTTACTTTTTAGTTCTATCTATATTAGATTGGATCACTAGGAGTTAATCAATCATTTATCTTTTATTATTATTATTATTATTATTATTATTATTATTATTATTATTATTATTATTATTATTATATTCTCTCACTAGTAAAAAAACATTGAAAATAAAATTATTTAATTCTAGACAATACAACATCATCAAAGTGAGAAAATGTTATTTTCCTTTTACCTTGCAGATTGTTGATGAAACAATACGCCATATCACTATCTTTTCAGCTTTTCGAGAGGCAGCAATTGATGTAAACATCAATGGTTTGTTATTTTCCTTACATCTTGTTAGAATACTTCGTCTTGTTATTGAAAGGGAATAATGAATTTAATGTCTTTTGCTCAATAATTTTAGGTTATTTAATACCAAAGGGATGGAAAGTACTAGTTTGGCTAAGCGCTCTTCATATGGATCCCGAGCATTACTTAAATCCAAAAGAATTTAATCCAAGGAGATGGGATGTAAGCATAGACAACTCAAAAAACATCAATTCCAAGTTTCACATAATAATAATAATAATATAATAATAATAATAATAATAATAAATGATTCATTCAACAATTTCTAATATTATATATTTTATGAATTATTTTTATGGGCACATCTAGTTCACACAAAAAAATAGCACATTTCCAATTGGCCCAAAGGCGGACCTTTACAATTTTTCATAAAATATCATTTTAATAATAATAAATGGAGAACACAAATAATATGTTGGCGGTAGGCTTCAAATGATAGATGCCCCAGTTATTCACATTAAATGGTAAAATTCTGGTCACTTAACTACTTGAAAAAAAAATAAAGCTTTAATACACGTTAATTGAGTTATTGTGTTAATGAAAGAATTAGATTTTATATCTATAAAAAAGACTATTTCTTATGAGTTGATTATATGTGTAGGATTATAACCCAGGATCAGGAACCTTTATTCCTTTCGGAGTAGGTCGAAGGCTTTGTCCTGGAAGAGACCTGGCCAAATATGAAATATCTATATTTCTACACTATTTTGTCCTTAATTACAAGTTAGTATTGTTTCTTTGTAACTTTCTTTTTAAATCAACATGTTACATTGATCATTTATGATACTCATATTTTATCTGTTATAAGTGGTATTATATTATATATAGTAATGGAAATATTAATTTTTTTCTTAAATTTTGTAGGTTGGAGCGAATAAATCCTGAATGCCCACTTACTAGTTTCCCATATTCTAAGCCAATAGACAACTGTCTTGCTAAGGTCATAAAGATCTCTGATTCTTAATGTGTTACTATGCAATGGCCAGATTTTGAGTTATATACTTGCTCATAAATCAACTTAATTTCCATGTATGGCCTTCTAAGATACCTATAATTTTCTAGTTTGATGTTTTTGGTTTTCTAATGTAATGAGTGCAACATTATTCTTTAAGCTTTTCAATAACAAAGACAATAATAATAGTATTATTCCCCTCATATTTATTTTTATAAATACAACCACAGTAAATTAAGGTATTTGAATTTTCAAGTGTTCTACAAAGTATCTTTTCAAGATTTGATCCTTAAAACTAGTTATATGACTAATCAACAGTTGAGTGCTAGCTTAAAGCTTTCGCCCCATCCCAAAAAGCATGTTATGTGAAAATTGAAATGTAGTAGTTCTCCTTGCCAATGCCATAAACCTACCAATTGCACTGCATTCACTGAATCATGGTATCAAGTCTCACCCATTGCAAAATACATGTAATCTACAAGTCAAATTTCTTAAGTTGGTAGCAACAATGCATGAATAAAAATAACAAAAAAGGGAAAACATTGCAGTCTCAATGAAATTTTGAATAGTTAGCCATGAATAAATAGATGCAAATTATAGCATATTCATTGTCAATATTATATCATGAATGATGTACCTTTAAGATTCGAAGACAACCGTCGAGGAAGAATGAAGAGAAAAGTATGAGAAGAGTAGCTATTAGGTTCTAGTGTTTGATCAATTTGGTTAAACGTCTGATATGATGATGCTTAAATATCTTATTTTTTGGGGTCGAATGACGCCTAAATAGTTAAACGGCTAAGGACATAGACCTCTCATCATGCTTAACCAAATGGGTCAACTTATCACGGTCAATTTAGAAACAATACTCTAATCACGCATATTCATCAAGTAAGTAATGTTTAATACAACTGACCATATTTTATATCAAAATTAATTTATAATAATTGATTACTATCAATCCATAATTGATTAATTAAATACTTAATCCAACATCAAAAATTTTATATCTTTCAAGGATTTGACCTCTCTCTTAACGTATATTCTTTTATATGCATCAAGAATCAAATTCATGATCACATGTTTAAAAGACCAACTTATCTACCAATTATGACATACCATATTAATTATTCACATTGTAATGAATCCTCTTAAAATTCTACATCACCTTATTATGATTTAAAAGGTAATGTATATCTCACAGAGATTGAATAGGTAAAACTCATGAAGAAGGAAACAAAATTTTACATGGTTAAATCAAGTGAAAATTGTGTTTCCCTTCTCATATGAAAATTAGTGGTAAATGGAAACACAAATTTCACTTGAAATCTCATATGATTTAACCATGTGTAGCCTTCTGAACCACTTGACCTAACCAAGACACAATTTTCACACTACTATATGTCTCATGTGAAAATTTATACTTCCAGAAGAAGAAAATTTATGAAGAAGGAAACACAACTTTCACATGGTTACCTTGAGACACTAATGAAATTTGTTATGTGGTAATTCAATGTTGGTTAAAGTTTGTTAGTTAACTAACTTATAGAGTTAGTGAATTAATTGGTAGAGTTAGTTTATGTTAGAACTTGTGTTGGGATCTGCTGCAATAATATGATCAAGATGAAGAGTGCACATAAATTCCAAAGCGTGTGTGGGACAGACTAACCTTTAAGTTCAATTCGCCCCTACCAGTTATGCCAACCGGATGCAAAAGGGTTATATCGGCGAATCCCGTTCAGGATACGATGGAATCCTTGACGTGATTTGCACATTCACACCAAGTGTATCGACAATGGTAGTTTACAGAATAAAGTTCTATCAATTTCTCTCGTGCACTAGAGAAAAGAAAGAATGATTTAACCATGTGATTTTCTATCTATATTTCTCTATTCTTTTCTGCCTCCAAAGTGTCTTTATTTATGGAGAAACTTATGTCCTTTGGTGAAGAGAAACAACTATTTGAAAGAGTTTGTTCATGAATGGTTAAATTGTTTCAATTGTCAAGCAATACACATTTTCTCTAACATGTTTCTATTTAACTATTGCAACTTTTTAAATATATTTTGAAAATTTCTCTCACAGTTTCTAACCGATATTTAGATAGCAAGTAACATGTTGGTTAAGATTTGTTAGTTGATATACTTACTGTATAAGCAAGTTAAATGGTTGTAATTCATTGTAATTAAGATAGATTGAATAATAAAGTTATTTTATTCATTCAATTGAGTGAAATTTTCTCTTCTCTTTAATCCTTCTTCTTCCAAATAACAACATGTTCCAACAAATTTCACTACCAATATTGATTCTAAGTTCATTCAAACAAGTGTGAGGGTGGTAGAGGGTAAGTCACCCTATAACCTTATCATAGGAAGGCTGATACTTAATGCTCTATGAGCTATTGTATCAACCCTACATCTCGAAAAATGAAGTTCCCTTTGGAAAGTGACAAGATCGCCGCAATGCACGTGGATTAGCAAGTATAACTCGACAATCTTATGTCAATAGCCTCAGAAAGCAGCGTAGAAGCCTATATGACGGAAAAAACCTCTCAGGCTCATATCATGGAACACCCTACTATCTTAGTTCTTTATACGTCTCATTTATATAAGTGAAGAGAGATCATATTTGGCTTATAAGAAGAAAGTATTTTGGTAAGGAGAACAACCAATAAGAAGACAAAAGAAATTGAAAGCAATTCTCTTTTTTGGCAGAACTCATAGCCATAAAAAGTGAAAGCATTCTCTTTTTTGTCAGAATTCTCTTTGCCAAAAGACTCAGGATATGTAATTCTTCGCTTTCATTAGATGGATCGTCAAAAACAAGTATGGAACGAGAGATATCTCTCCTCGCCTCTTTTTGTTCTCATTTATTAGCTTTTGTGCTTTGTTGTTTAGGCTGATTTTTGGCACAATTTGTGCACTATGCTGAGACTCTCTTGTATACTTATTTGATTACAATCAAGCCATTTTTCTGGTTTGAACTGCCTATGATTTTTCACCCTTGCTTTAGGGATGTTCCATGTTAAAATTTGGGTGTCCCTCGCGTGTTTGTGTGTGTTGGTGTTCCTCGCATGTTCTTCTGGTTAGGGGAATTTTGTTTCTGCCGTACATTACTTTGTTTTTATGTGTTCATTCCCCATCGAAATATACTTCATACATAGTTAAACAGGAGAAAGGTGTGTGTGATAATCAGAATGGAGTCCAGCAAAAGCGCATTCACTGGTGCACAACTGGTAGATACTTTGGATTTTCTTTGATGCATGTTTCACTTGAGAAATAATATTTAACATTTTGTGCCAATTTTTAGACAATTTTCTCTCATACTCATATTATGTTCTTACTCTCTCTAAAAAAAAAGATTGTCACAAAAGTTGTCATATCTAATAGTTGTACCAAATTTCACTTACCGGTCCACTCCGATTCTTCTGGTTAGCAAAGGAGAGACTTCGAATTTTATGTGTTTAGGTGGATTCAAAATTTGGGGGTTGAATGTGTGTATACTTCACTCACAACTAGTAGCTGAAGCCGTATGCAATCACACTCTCAATTTGGTTTTATAATTGCTCAATATCAATCTTTGTTATTCCTTAAAAAAAAATCAATCTTCGTTTTTTTTTCAAACTTTTTGATTAACTAGCAACAAGCCCGTGCTAAGCACGGGCCTATACTCCGCACGAGCTATTTTGAAGTAGGGGATTATGCATCAAAGCGCATTGCAATGCTATATAATTTGAGAAAATAAGAAAAAACTATGATAAAGCCAACGTTAATGATAAAAGGGTAAATTACATTGACTTTGCTCGATATTTTCTTAAATAACACAAGCACCCCTTCTAATATTCCAAACACATTAATCTCCCTTCATTTTATCCATTTCAATAACTTGTAAATATACAATTTAATTTCAATTATTTTGGTTTGTTTGTATCTGTTTTCTCTTCTCACAATTAAGTTAAATAAGGTTTTTTTTTTTTTTT
>Ga0228710_1001666_pt1 | contig 33826 bp, 13 predicted proteins | sample MedpolnodulmetaG_FD_177995 | JGI IMG/M metagenome (GOLD analysis project Ga0228710, IMG submission 177995) | Root nodule microbial communities from Medicago polymorpha collected in Santa Monica, California, United States - pink nodules | ecosystem: Host-associated > Plants > Roots > Nodule... | reverse complement strand
CCAAAAAAAAAAAAAAAATACAAGAAGCTACCTCATTATAGAAATCCACAATGCAAGCATCAGGCTTAACAGACATAACTTGTGAGGCAGCCATGCGTTCAATGATATCTTGAAACAAGGAAGGCATGGATTCCACATTCTTATCTGTCAGATTCAATTAGTGAAACTTCATTAGTCATTATTATAGAGGTAGGGAAAACAAATAATGTGGCTACAAAGTGTGTATGTGAGATAGAAAACCTGCCTTTGAACGACGCTGTCACATTGTCCACATCAGCAATTGGAACACCCAACTGAACTATCTCTCTTCCATGTCCTCTTATGGGCCTTTTGTTAACCACATATGTCGGACTCCCTGTTCATTAAAGATATTAGCTAAGTAACTAGCAGTTATTAAAAATGAAAAAAAAAAAAAAAAGTACTGTGTACTAGAGAAGGCATTTGTGCTGCAGATGAAAAAACAAGTCCTTTATTTCAGTACACATTATAACAAAAAAATTTATATGAAAAATTAAAACATTCATAAAACCTGTAAAACGTCAAATTTTAAGAATCCCAGAATGAATGATATGGATGCAACGGTATGTGTATTTTTTTCCCTTTCAAAAACGGGAAATTGTATCCTATGCTTTTACTTAGAGCATAAAAAAAAACTCTGATTTTTTAACAAAAAGTAGACAAGTGAGCAATTCATACATGTTCTACAAAATGCAGACAATAAAATGAATTCCAGAATGGCACGCTGCTTGAATCAACTATTTTATGTTTATTTTATGGCTTTTATCTAATTAGTGTGTGTGTGTAAATATTTGGTAAATCAAAGGTCCAGATTTAACAGATAGATGGTTATGATTAGATTAAGTGGCTGCACTTTTGAATTTGGTGTGATTAGATTACTTACTTCTGTTTACAGAAAATTTTACGATCAATGTGGAAGAGAGATTTTAACCTAAAAGCTATCTTGTGAAAATAAATACAACCAATATATACATTAAAAAATACTAGGAGTTAGCAATGGCTATCAATTAATTTTGGGTTATTGAAACTATAGGTAAGAGCTTTTGCTTTATCAAACAATTTTCAACTCGTCTTGTCACTAACTATGAAACTTAAGTTTATTGGGTTTGGTCCTCATTGTTTGTATCCGAAATGTGTACCAAGGCTCACCAGGCCCTCACCTCTGCCGACACGTGTTGATGGAAAATCAGAATGCGTCGGCTTATCAGAGCATGGGTGCATCATAGACGACTAGTTTCCATATTTCTTAATTATCATCATGATTTGTTATCGTATTTTATTAGAATTAGGAGTTTAGTTCTACAATAAATGGGATTTCAGTAGGATAGAACATAGAAGAGAATATTAATTGCTAGTTTGTAAGAAAGGGTCCTTTTGAGCTGATATACTTTTCTTTAAATATTTGTTCCTCCTGTTATTTCACTGCACTAGGAAGATTTGTTATTCTTCTGTTCTGTATCCCTAATCTCTTACTAAAGCACGCTCTTTTTATGGTATCCCAACAAATAGAAAGACATAATACATAAAGTTTACTGCAAGAGCGAGAAAATACATAATACAATAAATATTTGACTTGGCATACACAAATGTCGAGCTACCACTTTAAAGATGATAGTTAGCATCAAAGGTAATGCTAAAGACCTCCTTTTGATAACTACTCAACTACTTTAACAAAAGACTAGAAAGATAATATATATATATATACACACACACACACACACAATCATTATTCAATGAGATGACCAACATTAAAAATATGTGCGGAGGACCTATCAAGTGTCTGCCACACACATTGGTCATTGCATAAAAATCAGACAAAAGTCTTTAAAAAAGAACCAAAACAAAGAATGAAAAACAAATTAGCGATGGATTCTTTCAATATGAAGACGTACAACACAATTCACTTACCTTGAAATTGTCCTTTTCTTCCAGCAACCCTTAAATCATTGACCAATGAACCAAGTTTTGAAACTTCAGTACTACTAAATAAATCTTCATACAACTTCAGTCCTTCAACAACATTAACCTGAAGATTAAAAACAGATGCACCATAAAATAAAATATAAAAGATATAAGAAAAAGAACAATTATGAGAAGGTATTACACATCGAGCAAAAATGACAAAAAGAAATGAGGAAAAACAAACTGCATTTAAAATATCCTACCATCTTCCCATCAAACATCTCATTGCTAATAAAAGTTTTTCCTGTGGTGGAACCACTCACGTTCTGCTGTTGAATTTGCATAGAATGTGAATCATTTTCTGAAAACACATTGTACCAGAGTATCAATATGATGGAAAACAAATATCAAACCAGTCTTCACAGCAAACTACATGTATCCTATAAAGTGACTCGGATCCTATAATCTTTTTTTTTTTTTTTTTTGAAAGAGAGCCTGAAACATTACTTACTGTTAAAAATTTGATTAACATTATCTTATATTCTAACATTTACTCTATTCCAAAATTTCATAAATACACCTAGCATAGTCTGGTGCCTTCTAAAATTCAATATACTATCATTATTCAAATCATAGTCAACAGGAAGAAAACCTCCAGAATTTGATGCACATTCTGTGCTTGACAGAGATCCTTGAGAATTTCCAGAGCCCTTCAAAAGGCCATCAGATTTATGATTTGTTATAGCATCTGCTCAAACAACCAGTAGATGAAAAATTCAATATGGCTTCAAGCATAGAAAAACATAAACTCTGAAATGTTACTATTTTTAGCAGGCCAAAAGGTCTGAAGTCATGTAAATACAGATATACAATATTCACAGTAATGTAGTATAATGCACATCATGATTTTAATTGCAGTTTGCATCATGCAACATTGCAGTCAAGTGGCCTACAATGGTCTCCAAATTGCAATTTAAAACCATTAAAACAGTAACACGTAAAATCCAGATCATATGAAAAATAAATTTTGCATAAACCTACAAATAACTATATCACCTAGAGATCCAAGATTAACCATGTTGTGGTATAATGAATGTTCAAACTCTTTCACTAAATCGCATATCGCGGAACAATAGCGATTTGTTAAAACTCTGCTATACTATAGCGCCGCTATTTGACAATAATCGGTATAGTGCATATCAAAGTTTCATATAAGTGATTTACAACAACTATGTGACCCTAACATTGTGGTTTAACGGCCTCCTAAAACTATATATATGATCACAACCGCAATTTAAAACCACGACTCAAATAATTGAACAAAACCCATCATTTACCTTTCTTCTCCTCAGCAGTGTCTAAACTCTTATCATCCTTATTTCCAACTTTACCACCAGAGTTAACTTCTTCACTCTTATCAACTACTTGAGACCCTTTAACCACAAAATTCCCTTCACCACGACGATGATTTTCTACACTAGAATTACTCCCTTCCTTACCACCATTCCCACCCTCAAACCTCTGCCATTGCCTACTCTTCCTAAACTCCTTAACAACTGGCTTCACAAACCTCTGCTGCCGCCTCCACGCCACCTGCTGCAACGCGTACGCAACCTCATTAACCGAAAAATACTGCTGCATAAGCAGCACTTGATTCCAATTAACCCTCCTCTGCTGAATTGCACCAACAACATGATCATACTCACCACTCTCACCAATAACACCTAAATGCTGACACAAACAATCAATAATAGCATTCGCAGCCGCGAATTCGCTACGAATCCAATTCATAAACCCATCTCTCTCATCAACAAACCATTGTTGTTGATGCTGTTGCTGTGGTGGTGGTCTGTACTGCATCTCACCGGCGGTAACCACCGCCGGAAAATGCTTAATTTCCGGTGTTACTGCATTTCCCATTGGCATTGCCATGAAAACTCAATAACAACAAAATCAAAATTCACAATTTAGAATTCAAAATTCAGAATTTAGTAGTAATAAATAAATAAAAAATTAGGGTTTTTGTGTGAAATTGAAGTGAAAAAGTGGAAAATTTGATGGAAAAAAATTAGGGTTTTTTTGTTGTGTGAATTGTGAGATCTACGAATGAAAAAGGAAAGTGTGGAGATGGTGGTGTTGTTGAGTAATGAGATGAAAGGAGTTTGGTGGAGAATGAAGAAGATCTAGGGTTAAGATTATTTTATACGCTTTCATTTTTTATTACTATTTTCATTTTATAGATTATAGATTTTAATTGATTATTATAATTATGATTTAGATTTATTAAGATTATTTTCCTTTGTGCATAAAGTCTTTATTAATTAAAAGCACTTCGATGGTGTGATAAGATATCTTTGTTAGTTTAACTAAAGATTTTGAATGTAAATTTATCGCGAATACAGTTGTGTTAAATTTTTTGATGAAGTATTTTGTCATTTGCTGCAATCATATATAATTTGAATGATTAATTTTTTCAGTTGCTCTCAAGATATCTGATTCACGAAAAAGAAAAAAGAGATTGGTTTAACTAGCAATATTGATATTGGTAAACTAGACACTTTTTCCCAAGTTGAACCTCAAAACCTCACAGTTGTGTGTGTGAGTTTCAGATAGGGTGTTTGTCGTTTCGTCTATAGATAAGAAAATATAATATATTATTTTGGTTTAGACTTTAATTTATATGTTGAAAAAGAAAAGGGAAAAGAAATGACTTTTGGTGTAAAAGAGAGGATTTTGATCCACACATACATTAATTTAGATCAAATGACTTGTATTTTTATTTATATTTTGGATTTGATCTATTGATATTAAAATGTGAGATGTTTTATCTTTATTTATTGGTTTAGATTTTATGACTATATCAAATTCTTGTATTCATTATTACGTGGAATCTAAAGTTTCAAGGACGGGTATTTTTTAAATTCAATATCTCTACACTTAATTGTAAAGACTAATCGAATTGAGCTGGTAGAATCACAATGAATAGCATCTACCAAAAAAAAAAGAATCACAATGAATAGCATAATTCTTTCTCAAGAATCTCTAGTTAAGTTGGAAGCGATATATAGTCCTTGCTATTTTACTTTGAGACAATTTTTCATTTTTTTTTCTTTTTTTGGATTTTATGAGTAATTATAGTTTTCACCATCATATGCTAACTTTTAATTTTTCAACCACATGTTGGTGGAGAATAAAATAAGTGTGGTATTTTGGAAATAATGAAATAACTTTTTACTCATTTTCTCCATTTCTTTCATTATTCACATGGATGCTTAAGTAAAAATGGGCCTAATTTTTTATGACTCGGTCCCCATGCATTTGCACTTAAAGTCTTGACTGTAAAGTCTTTATAGTTTTAAATGCACCCAACCTCTTACTCTTTTGTCAATGTTACTATCAGATAGATTTTCAATGGTGAGAGGTTCTGATTCAAATTTGAATAATTAATACAGTAATCACGTTGTGAAAAGTGTAAATGCATGCTTTAAGTGTGATATTAACTTCAAGCACATGCCTTAACTTGACTTTCAGCATGACATATTTTAATTAGTGCAAATATATTGAGGTGTGTTTGGGTAAACTTGAGAAAATGAACTTACTTTTTTTTACAATGAAAATAAACTTAACGACTTGAATGTTCGTATTTTTTAACTTCTGGTAAAAAAGTTCTTATTTTGAAAGAGTTTATTTTTGGTAAATTATTTTGAAAGAGTTTCTTTTTATATTAAGGTGTGAAAAATACTTATTTAGGTATGATGGCTAAAAAGAGTATGTGTATCTTCTAACTTATTTCCGAAGTTAACAATTATTAATTACGAAAATAAATTAACGTATAGGCATAGGCGGAGGCACCACCCAGCTAACCCGGGGTAGCATTTGGGTGCCTTGGCTTCGGTGCCTTTCGGTGCCTTTGTCTCTATCTCTCTCCTAACCAATAATTCTCTCTCATCAAAATAATTTATTTTAATCATTTCATCATCACTCTCTTTCCTCTAAAATACACCAAAGTCACCCAACACAAAGTCACTAAAGTCCCACCCGCTAACCCAGGCACTCGCCCGAGCTCAATTGATACTTTCATTATATTAGGTACAACCCAACAGCTTATTAACCCACTTAAAAAATATAAAAAGTTGGTCAAACTCAAACATTTTTCACACATGCACAACAAAAGTCACTTGATTAATTTGATATTATTTGAACATTTTCTTAGAAAGATCATTTACCTCCTAATTTTATTTAGCACACATTAGTAGGTTATATTTCATCTCTCTTATTCCAAATTGTACTTTAATTGACAAAATGACGGACCTATTTTATATTGATTTATGACTATTTATCTATAATATGACTATTTCAAATAATAACATAAATAATATCAAAATAGTTGGTTTTTTCTTTTCCAATTATACTCTATGACAAATTTCGTTATAAGAATACTATATTTTTTTGGTGGATTCTAGAGTGAACCATCATTTAAGTGGTTCATCGGTGGACCAATTTAAATAATAATTAAGAACCATCGGATCACTAGAGTGTATAGATTTTAATATGCACTTTATACACTAGATTTGTTTCTCTCCTATCTTCCACTCTTTTCCTAACATCTCAATCTCATTCCCACCTCTGCACTTATGCAGTAAACATTTTTTTCTTACCATCTCCATCATATCTTACCACCAACATGGAACTATTTTTGAATTATTTAATTTTGTTTTATAAAAAAGAATTGCTTAAAAAATTGCTTCAATTAATGGCATTTGAAATTGACGGTTGCAGAGTTTTGTAACAAAATACATTTTTAATGGTTTCATAGATACCATATTCGACATTAAGATCCAACAATTAACGTTTCCAACAATAGAGAAAGCATTTTTGAAATTGTTTTAAGAAATTTTTGTTGTTTGTTTTAGATCTAAAATGTTTCCTTTATCAATCATCTCGGCTAAAATTTTAATTAACAAAATATTTTTTGATTTGAAATAAAAACGACAATGAATTAATTTTTAGTGAATGGAAGGTATGGAGGTGATATAAAAACTGCATATTGGAAACTCAAAGGTGGGAGAAATGAGAAAGAAGAGAGATGATGGAGGAAAGGGATTACATGAGCAAGTTTCATATGTTACTGTTTTTATTTTAAACTGATCTAAACCTTTGATTATTTATGAAATAAATCTAACGGTGTATGAAAGTGGTCCACCGGTGAACCACTTAATTGGTGGTTCACCTTAGAATTCACCTATTTTTTTGTGTCATTCAAAAAGATAAGAATTTATATTATAAGATATTATATTTGTTGCGTTGGTGTCATTGAAAAAGAAATGTTTAGTTTTTTTTAATAAGAAAAAGATATGCATAGTTTGTTCCAATATAAAGGTGCAAAATATATATAAGTATAATATTTTTAGGCATTTATACTTATACTTTTAATTAAAGTCAAAATTTTATAAAAATAATTATACGCATTATGCAACACTAAAATAAAAGTATACGCATTTGCGTAACAAAAAAACAGACAGACGGACATAAAGTATTACTCTAAACGCTAATGTGTGTGTATATATTTCATAAAAAATACCGTTTATAATTTTTAAATGTTAGCGCAATAAAAAAAGCGGAAAAACGGGCACGTGAGTGTCCATCTTTTCGCTAATATATATTATGTCACATGTGAATTTACAATAAAAATTTTGCCCAGACTCTATAAAATTTATTGGTTCCGCCACTGCTTATAGAAGTACTCCTCCGGACTTCGGTCACATTTATAAGAAACTTTTATTTTTCAGATTCATTAAATAACTTTAGTTGTTTAAATGTGACTCGAAAAAGTACTCTTTAGATTCATTAAATAACTTTTATTTCTTCAGATTCATTTAAATAATTGATGTACAAATATTGCTTATAAATGTGATCGGAGGGAATACTACTTTACAAAGTATTTCTTTGTAACATTGTTTGAACGACATCATTTTAAAGTGAGTTTAGAATATGTTTGGATCGATGAAACGTTTTGTGGAATTCAAATATTCTTAGGTAAACTTCATCGTTTGGATGATAATATGGAGAAATTTCAAAATGACGAATATTTATAAAATATTTTGTCAAAGTTAAACTTAGACAATTTCAAATAACACATAAAAGTTAGAAATTTTAAATTTTGCATTTTAGTCCTTGTATTTTTCAAGATTTTACCTCAATAAATTTCGAAAAATTGCAATTGACCTCTAATATTTGACCTTTAACATTTAAAAAAATACAAGTTGACACCTCAATTTTTTCAAAAATTAAAATTGGTCCCTTAAAATTTTCAAATTTGGCCCAAAAAACTTCAAAATGTACAAAAGTAGCCCAAAAATAATAACTGTGAAATTATTTTATTACTTTATCATGTTGATGAAATTCACAAAATCATTTTTAAGTTGATATTTTAATGATAACAAACTTCATTGAAATAAAGAGATCAATATGATTTTGATATGTGTTATGATGTAACAAGTTTCTCTGAGTGATTTTTGGAGTAAGTTATTACAAATGCATAAATATCTAAGAAACGTGAATCTTAACAATATCAAGTGATGAAAATGACTTCAAAATGATTAGAAGCAATTCATAATGAGATTAAAAGCAACTCCTGAGCTTTACAAAATTGAAGAACAAAATTGATCGAGGAATATGAGATCAGAAGTTGATTCATGTAAATCTTATAACAAATTTCTTAAATAACGAAGAACTTCAAAATAAACATTAGAAAGCACTTGAGATTGCAGATCAGATAGGCATATCATAAGCACTTCAGAATGGCAACAAGGAAATTTAGAATTGACTCTCATCAACTGATTTTCATCTCAGAAGTTAGGATCAAAACTTTTGAAGTAAGGAATGAAGATCAATTGTACTTGAGGTTACAAATCATGAAGATTGTAATTAAAAATCAAGGGATACATAAGATTCAAAATTCAAGGATCGGAAAGAACTTCAAATGAGAAATTCAGAAGACACCAAAAAGAATGATGACAAAAACATAATCAAATGTGCACAACAAGATCAGAAGCATATACTAGAAAGCTGAGAAGAATTGCACAACGTTTAGTTTCAAGTTTTTCTTGGTCAACAAGGCAAAACACAAAAGAACAAGATAACAACTATTTCTTTGCATGCTCACCAAGATTAAATCTCTATATAATGCAACATCATTCAAATGAGAACACATCTCTCAACAACACAATCTTCCATCAAAAAACCTTTTATGCCAAGAACCAAAGGATCTGAAAAAAGATAAGAAGCAAAAAAGCACATATTGCTTGAAAGAGATCAAATTCATCTTTCCACTTGAGAAGCACTTCTCAAACAATAGATAGAAATCACAAACACACTCAACCCTACATTATATCTTTGGAATATATTTTATAGTGTACTTGAAAGGTTCAGATACACCTATGTGTGATCATGTTGAACTTAGAGAAACAAACGTTGAAATTCATATATATATATATATATATATATATATATATATAGTGAGAGAGAGAGAGAGAGGGGTAATTGTAAGATCAAATTGATCACTTGTTAGACCAAGATCACAAGAACCGTTGAGTCATCAGTTGTAAAGTTTCACTAATTATATTTAAGGTATAGAGGTTAATTGTATGGAAGTTAAACTCAGAGGATGTTGTCAAAAACTTGTAAGGTCATGTGGACCAGAAAGAAAAAAATAATGTAGAATCTAAGATGGTATCTTAGGGTGGCATTTAGGGTGGGTGAAGGGAAGATTTTCCCACCATGGAAAAGTTGATTTTCACTATTAGATCAAATGAAGAACATAATATTATTATACTCTCTAAACACTTGATTTTTTTTTTCCACTCTATCTTCTACCACCACTCCCTTTCCCAACTCTTCTTCTTCCTTGTCTCAGTTTTTTTCTTTAATGCATATTATGCCATAATTGCAGTGACAGGGAAGAAAAATAATGGTTCTTCCACTTAAAAACTAATAAAACACAAACTTTCATAGACAATTGAACATGATGCAATCTTCATGAAATTGAACAAGAATCTAATTACATAAATTACAAAGAACCATAGTCGAAGCTTCAAGAATTCTAGAAATTCGAAATAGTCAATTTTTGGTTATGGTAATTTTCATTTCCCCTTTTTCTTAATTAGGGTTCATCGTTCTTCTAATTGGATTTTTTATGCTGAAAATCTTTTTCGGTATTGGGACGGTGGAAGAAAGAGTTTACAGAATATTTGTGTAAAATTCATATAAATATATTGCGAAGATGTGTGTAAAATTAGGACAGTGCAAATCTTATTTTGTAGCTAAATTATACGGTAAAATTTCACTGCTGTGTGTAAAATTCCAGATCTTAACAAAAAATTAGTGTAAAAGAGAAAGAAAAAAATGTGGTATAGACAATCCAAGATAAAATCAGTACACCTCCTTAATCTAATGGTAAAAAAAAAACTTTCCTATGATGGGAAACTCTTTCCCTCTCCCATCGTAAAGGCCACCGTATCTCAGGTATCAGATTGGCAATAATCATAGTTAGTGAGGACTGGACTAGCACAGTTCAGGTAAACCAGTATAATTGATTTATGTTATCTTCTATATCATTTAACTCTTTTATTTAATAGTTCAAAAGCATGATTTCAATTTCTTCTTGTATCAAATTCATTTTGATACACACTTCAAATCCTTAGATCTAAACATCTTCTCAAAATTGAGAAGTAGCCAAAATTTTAAAGGGCCGCTATTCAAACCTTCTTTCTTGTGATTGTTATTTTTACTTCAATTGGCATAGCAGACAAATTACCCTGCATTTTTTTTTACTTGAGCTCTTCCTTTAAGGAATTGAGCACCTAAAAAGTGTTGGGGGAAAAATCAGAAAGAAGTAAATGACTGATCAAATAATTCCACCAGCAGGTTGATAAGTGCTCAAAAGTAATATCTTTCATGTGTTGAAATAGGCATTTTAGTGATTTGTTTTGCAAGTTATCCAAGGAAAAGCAATCTTTTGTTGTAATTTTACCATTTATGCTTTGCATGCCTTACTCTACTCAACTTGTGCAGGAATGACAAGCAATGACCAAGAAACCATCTCCTAAGCCAAGCAGAAATCGCTTAAGCGAGATCAATTCGCTTAAGCGAGAAAGTTCCAGGGAGCAACACTGAATCTTGCAGCCAACTCGCTTCCATCTCGCTCATGGAAAAAGGCAACTCGCTTATGCGAGATTTGTGTCGAGAGCAAATTGAATTTCACTTCCCATCTTGCTTCCTAGTTCGCTCAAGCGAGGTTCAACAGCTGAAGCCAATTCGCTTAAGTGAGATCAATTCGCTTAAGCGAATTTTGTGTCGAGAGCAATTTCAGGATTTGCTTCCAACTCGCTTCCATTTCGCTTACGCGAGATTTAGAAACTTCAGAGGATAAGGTCCATGTGGCATGTCTTCATTGCCCAGTGTGTGATTCTTAGGTTGTTCGCTTAAGCGAGATTCACCTCGCTTAAGCGAGATTTCACAGATTTGACCCATATAAATAGTTTTTTCTTCTCTTTCCAGCCACTCATTCATTGTGTTATTCATAGTTTTCTGGTTTTAGAGAGAGACTAGGGCTTTTCTAGAGAGAGAAACACAAAGCAAGGTTGTTAAGAGTAGATTCTTCCCAAGATTTATTGAGACATCATGAATCTTAGCATGGAATCTTCATTTTGCTTTCATCCTTTGCCAATCTTACATAGACATATGTAGCTACATCTACCCTTGTGGGTTTTGAGGTATTCGAACAAGCTATTATGTAAACTCTTGATCTTTTAATATACGGTTCTAGCTTATTTATTCAATATTGTTATTATTCTTGCATTTAAAGCTTTATTTAAGATTTGAAATGTTATTGACAAATACTTTTGGACCTAGGATTAGAATAATAATCTATCTAAGTTTTTTATTATAAACATAGGATTTAATCTTTGATAATCACTTTATAATCAAGAACTTAATGCTTTTGGATCGTTTAATAGGTTGGGAAATCATCGATTAAACGATCCGATCGACTCTGTGATTATTTAAATAGTTTGGAAAATCGACTTTTAAATAATCCATTAGAAATCATGACATCATTTGGACACGAACGATGTTGTTGAGTGATTGTGATAATATCTTTTAAAGAGCTAGAATCCGTTATTTGATCGAGAGGTTGTAGTTGTTACGCTTGGTTGAGTGTCTCTGGCCCCAAGCGAAATAGCCTTATCTCTACTCGATTTACTTTTATGTCGAATGGTTAAAATAGTTTTACATAAACAAACTTTTATACCCAAACACTTAATATGATAAATGACGTTGGAATGCTTAAGATATACGTAACTCCCTGCGGAAACAATCCTATTATACTCACGTGTAAATAGTTTTATGACATGTAAAAAACTTACATCACAGGTTTCATTAAAGAAGGAGGTTATCAATTTAGACAACCTTTTCTTTAATGGGTCAAACTACAGCTTATGGAAAGGAAATATGCAACTCAACATCAAAATCTCAAGATACAAGGATGTGGAGAATAGTCGTTGATGGTGATTATGTTCCTATGATTTCTCAAGAGGATGGAACTAAAATTGAGAAACCAGAAGACACATGGACAACGACAAAATAAGAAAGAGTGATCTTGAACGCAAAAACTCATATAATATTATAACTTGGCTTGTGCATGCAAGAAAGTAAAAGATTTTAAGAATGTGTTATTGTAAAAGAGGTGTGTGAAGCATTATTGACTCGTCATGAAGGAGCTCTATATGTCAGAGAAACGAGGATTGGTATTGGATTGATATAGGTCGAAATATTCTTAATGGAAGAAGGTGAAACAATTGATGAGATGTATGCAAAGTTCACAACCATTATAAATGGTTTGAGTTCTCTAAGAAGAGACATACGTCACTCATAAGAAAATAAAAAATATTATGAGAAGTCTTCTCAGTTCGTGGAGACTGATGGTTACTGCTATAGCCAAATCCAAAGATCTCAAAACCATGGAAGTAGATGATATGATTGGAATACTTAGAGCTCGTGAAGACAACCAAATGAAGAAAGGCAAGATGACTGTTTTCAAAGCTATCGAAGTTGTTCATGAGGCAACTGATGAATATGAAATCATGGAGAATCCTAAAGATCAAATGTTTTGTGAAGAAGAAGTTGAAGATGAGCTAACTCTCATTTTAAAGAAGATTGGAAGGATGTTCAAAATGAGAGATAAACTGAAGAAAACATTTCCTTTCAGAAAAGAATGATTCAAAGCTAATGTTGAGAAGAGTCAAGTAATGTGATATGGATGCAAGAAGCTAGGACTTTGCAAGAAGGAATATTCTCTAAACAAGCAGAAGAAACCAACATTCAAGAAGAAGTCAAGTTAGCTACATGAGATGATGCTGACGAGCTAGATCAAGATCAAAAAGAGGAAGCAGACATGTGCTTCTATAACATCCAAATTTGAGTCCTAAGAATTTAAAACGTTTTCATCTTGAATGAGAATTGACAATAAAATTTTAACTTGAAACTTCAATTAAAATAACATTAAATAACTTGTATTACAAGATACATTTACAAAATTACATAAATATCAATTTTGAACAAAATATAATAATGTGGAAAAACCCTGAAACTAGACTCTGATTGTGATCCGAACTTTGATGATACTTTTTTTTTTGTACAGTCTTTGATGATGCTTTAAAATGGCTTATACCTGAAAAATGGAAATCAACATGGTGTGAGATATGAATTATCTCAGTGAGCTTCCCAACGTGGGATAAAATACAATCTTGTCATTGAACAAGATTTTTCATGAGATGTAAACATAGTCAGGAATTTAAACGTAATCGGTTGAAAGATATCAACTAATTATTTACAATAAACATTTTTATGCAATCACTTGCTCTTAACATTATACTTATAAATAATATAAACAATCCTCTAGGTTACCAAACGTGGGAAAACCTCAATAACCTAAATTATTCTTGAAATCACGGTGCCCTGATTACCCTTTCTTACATGTCCAACCATAGACGGAGAATCCGCCTAGCTAGGGCGAATCCTAATATTCCTACTCAACTTATGAGTCGTCTAAACAATTATGAGACATTAACATATTACGGACCAGGAATGCCCAATTTCACATCGAATTCACCTTTAGATCAACCATCATCATTTCATGTAACTTTCATCATTTAAGACCTCTTAGAAAAGCATAAATCATGAAAGTATACATAGATTATAAAAACATAATTTTCTGCTAAACCATCTGTAAATCAAAGCCATAAAAGACATATAAATTGATGTTATAAATTTTTGTACTGATAACCAATACACATACAGAGACAATGCATGTGGCCCCATATCCAAATTCAAAGTAATCAATTCTACAAAATTCGTACACTAAAACTGATATGCAAAAACAAATCCAGAACTGCAATCCATAAAACCTATGAGTAAATCAATCACATGAAATCAAACATTTCTGAATATTTTACTGGAGTTAGCCAATTTATAAATTGACGTTATACAATTGGTCCCGTCTAAAAATTCGAAATCAATAAATTATTAAAAATTCTGCAGTGAATCTATTTTGTCAAGAAAATTCTAGTTAATCCTTAAAGTTTCATTTTCATATGCAACAAGAATCACTTCACCACAAAAATCAATTACTCAAACTATTTCAGAGTTAAAACTATAAAAACTTTAAATCATTCTATCCTTACTAATAAATTTAACAAAAGTGCAGAAACTAATTAATGCAACAACTTTAACTATTAAAATCTAGCATGCGTAATAAACTCTTTACTTTCATCAACTAATTTCAAATCCCATAACCCAAAAATAGTAAATTTAGATTATGCATGAGGGATGAGGGAAAGGGAAAACCCACCTCTAAGTTTCTCTGATGATGTTACTCCCATTTCTATTACTCATTGATTCTCCTTCATTCTATAGCTTTCTCCAATCTTCCAAATCCTTTGAAACCCTAATTTCTTCTTCATTCTTCTCTCCATAATACTCCCTTGAATCTTCAGAATCTCAGTCTCCTCAACCTTAGTATGAATTACCCAACCAAAATTCTACTTACATGTGGTATTTGATTAAGGAATTTGGAGGAATTTTGTGGTGGAAGGATGTGAGAACTGTGAAAGAGAAAGGTGGGGGAAATATTATGAATTATGATTTCTAACCTTAATGTCTCATATTTATTTGTACCAAAAAAAAAATGCTCATCCCCTTGATCCAGTGGAAGTTAACTCACACTCGACATTAGGGGTGTTCAAAACCAAACCAATTCAATAGGAAAACCGCAAACTAAACCAATTCAAACCGAAACCGCAAAAAATCGCATTTGGTTCAGATGTATTCGGATCAATTTTTTACTCAACTGCATGGTTTGGTTCGGTTTGCGGTTTTGATTTTACCAACCGAACCAAACCAAACCAAACTGCAATATAAGAAAAACATAATTAAATATATATCACTTGGACCAATACTCATAAAAACTCAATGGAAACTTTAATAAAATGACATATTTTTTCTCTTGTTAAGTTTCTTCTTTGCTTTTTCTTTCAAAAATGTATTTATGTACTACTTGAATTCATAGAGAATGATAAAAATTCTAGTCTTTTGTATTTATTACAAAATAGGATTACTTTTTGTCCGTGTTGGGAACATTATTGGATGAAAATAAAATTGTAATGTTCGATGAAATTTAAAACATTGCTGAAAATATGTTTTGTTTTATCTTTTTAATTTGATTTTAATGTTGGAAACAAAAAAATTTTATTGTATAAAAAAACCGCACCAACCGATCCAATCCAAACCGCGTTGATTTGGTTTGGTTTGGATTTTATTTTAAAAGTCAACCGAACCAAACCAAACCGCATACTTATTTATCTTGTGGTTCAGATGACTTTTCGACTCAAAACCGAACTAAACCGCACCGCGAACAACCCTACTTGACATTTTTCAACATAAGTTAACTGACGCTGACACTTTTAAGATCGATTGACACGACTTAAAAAAAATGATTTGAACTGAATATTCAATGACGCCATTTTTCCAAGAAAAATTGTAACCAAAAAAAATAATCTTAAAAGGATAATTGAAAATGAATGGAGGTATTATCTCTGCGTGGATATGATTGCAAAAGTCTACGTCTAGGATGTTATACATTAATCAGCTTTAATTTGGGAACCAAATTCCAGAAAAATAATTTGGTGTGGACGACGACCCATTAAAAAATTAGAGACATAAGTGTATGTGTGTCGAAATATAAAATAAGTATAAAAAAGGACAAAAACATTAACGTGGTTTATTAACAAAAAAAAAAGGACAACAACATTAATGTGGTGTTATTTTATGTGAGTCTTTCCACGTCTCATTAAAAATTTACACCGTTTTTGGTATTCGGTCCTCTTTTATACCAAAAAATAAATAGAAACTTATAACGTTCTATGTAGGTGATGGAGTTCGATTCCAGATTTTCACCCTTTTCTTTTCAGGTTTGTTGCAATTATATCACTCATATAAAGTGTCCTATTGACTCAAATTCATAATTTGCAATCCAATATTCTTTACTTCAAATTAAAATACCAGTAATAATTTTAACAAGTTAGCCATGCCTTCCTCATGGGTTGTTTGTTTACAATTTTTTTGACTAATGATCAAATAATCATGCAACACATTCTTGCAAAACATTCACTTAAAAAAAGTCACACACAAAATTTAAAAGTTAATCAATCTGTATAAACAGGTGCAACGTTTTTGTTTTTTTTAAAGGGACGATCATAAAGAGTTAATTGAAAAATACATTCACTTAAATTAATCACCATTTTTAAATTATCTAAATGAATTGGACTGAAAAACAGTGTATGGTAATATTATTACTTTTCCTTTTCTAAAATAATAATCCAATGCATAGAATAAAATATCAATGATATCCCTATTCAATTCACAATGACATCATTCAAAGGTATTTTCACACAGATGATAAAAATGAATGAATATTTCAATATTAAGTATAACCATACATGTTTTTTTTTTACTTTAAAACAATTTAACTGTTAATCACCATCTGTGTACCTAAAAGTGTTTTACATATGAATTCAATCAAATGTATGTCTGACATTATATCTCTACTTTTTTCCGAAGAAAAAAGGTCAAACCCCAAATAGAAAAAAAAAAGACTAACTACCATTACAAGAATTACAAGAGTTAGTAAACTTTTTATTTACCAACAACGTAGAAGATACAAAGTTGAAAACATAATAAAAATACGACTGGATAAAATTAAATCAAAACTAAACTTAGTAAATAAAACTATAATTCGTTTAATGAAGAATACGTCGCATCACATTTAACACCTCAACAAACGATTAAGAAGAACTTGAGTTGGAGTCAACAACTCAAATATAAGATGACTCCAATTACAACCAAAATTCAACGATGCCATATTTAGAATAAGTTCTAAAAAAATTCTTTTCTAAAATTATCTGATATGATTTAATTAGATGCATGTATAAACCGTCGTATTATAAAAAAATACATAATTTCAGATGCAAAGAACCGTTATAAATAGTTAAACAAGATTCTTTGAAGACAGTGTCTGTTACAAACAACAACAATGGCTGCCACATTCATTTCTCGAATCTCCCTCCTTCAACCAAACCCATCTCTCTCTCATTCACCTCATCAATCTCCTCAACTTTCCTCAAGTACCCTTTTATTCATACACCCTTTTATGAATAATGTTCAAATTTTATGAATTTTGATGTAAAGTTTGAATTTTTATTGCAGATTTAAGGTTTGAGGCCAAAAGGGGAAAAGGGGTTGTGCTAAAAGCTTCTTCTGGTGCATTGGAAGTGAATTCAAAGCAAGGTGTTTCAGTTGAAAAATCCAAATCCAATGATCCAATTGTTGTTATTGATAACTATGATAGCTTCACCTATAATCTTTGTCAGGTTTGTTTTTTATGTTTGTGTAATTATTTTTCTTTGTGTTGTTGATTATTTCTTTCATTTAATTAATGGTTAATGGATTTGTATTGAAAATAATAATTAAGGTTGATGATTGATGAATATGTTACATGTGAGTACATAATTTTTGGTGTGAGAAATGTATGAGCATTGATTATGTTTTAGTACAAAATTATTTGTTTTTTTAATGGTGAAATTGGTTGGAGTTAATTGATTTTTGAAGAATTGTTAAAAGATTTGATTTGTAGAAATTGTTGAAGTTAGTTTAAAATTTTGTTTGAATTAGAAAAAGTTGTGTGGTTAAAGTGTTTTAAATTGTGGTTGTGGTTACGTTATGATTGTTAACGTTGGGGGGAAAATCGCAATGCTGCTGTTATTGTGTCTATGACATGATTGCAGAAACCCCTCTGTGATTGTTGCGTAACATGGTTACGCAAACCTTAAAAACATTAAATTTTGCGATAAAGTTTCAACGCTGCCGCAATTGTGTCGTGTTGTGCGCGGAATCCCCTAAAACATTGGCTTTGAATTATAATTGCAATGCCGCCACTGCTGTGCCATGACATTGTTGCGGAAACCTCGAAAACCTTGATGTTGTAGCCACTTGTGAATTGTGGAATGCGCAGCAAGGTGAGGTTTAACGGATTTCAAGCACTTGTGGGTACGAAATCAGCTTTAGCTGGGGCATTTTTTCTTCACTTTTGATGCTCCTATGGTATAGGGGAAAGAGTTAGTTAACACTGGATTAACATGGCAAAGGAAAATGTGGAAATTTTTTGAAAATGAATAGTGCATCATTTTAATAATCACATTTCCTAAATTTAATGTAAAATTAAATTGAAAGTCTATCAGACGAGTCATAAGTCGTAACAATTTTGAGATTCTTCGCGCCTTGTTTAAATAGAAGTGCAATTAAGAAAAGAGCTAAAGACTTTTGATAGAATCTTTTATTGTACTTGTGGTGCATCTGTTCTTTTTACAAAATCGGTTAATCTAATACTGTATCATTTACGTTTGAAGTATATGGGGGAGTTAGGATTTCACTTTGAGGTCTACCGAAATGACGAGCTAACGGTGGATGAGTTGAAAAGGTAATCATTTTCCTTATTGATGAAACTGTTTTTGGGATGATACATACTTTTGTAAGCTCCTGATGTAATATAATGCTCTATGTTTTATTATTTTGAACAGAAAAAATCCGAGAGGAGTGCTGATATCACCTGGGCCAGGTAAAGATTGCCTTCAGAATTTTGGATTATTTCTTAATTTTAGACGAATAAAATAATGAAAAACCTTAAACACGATCAATGAACTATACACGTTGTTTCCTCCTAATGTAACAAGACTTCTAATGTAACATTCTTTGCTCCTTACAGGAACACCTCAAGATTCAGGCATATCTTTGCAAACAGTTTTGGAACTTGGACCAACTATACCTGTGTTTGGTGTATGCATGGGATTGCAGTGCATGGGAGAGGCTTTCGGCGGTGAGTCTTAATCAATTCCTTGTAATCCCGGGGAAAACTTCTAAAAGTGATACTTTTTAAAATTAAAAAAATGATTTTTTTTATGAAAAAAGAAAAAACTGTAACGAACAGGCCCATAATTCAATGTAAATTTTTCCTGACATACTTGTGTGTCATCCATCATTATTTCAGCTTTCTTTTTCAATGGAAAGCGTTTCCTACATTTTAACTTTTACCATTTCATCTCAATGACAACATCATTATCTTGTGCAGGGAAAATTATTCGTTCTCCTTCTGGTGTGATGCATGGGAAAAGTTCTCTGGTTTATTATGACGAGAAAGGAGAAGATGGATTACTTGCTGGACTACCAAAGTAGGTTTTAATTTTTATTACTTTTGTATGATATTTTTGGGAAGCATTATCTGTTGTTGCCTTTTCTTTCATACAAAATGTCATATATATATATATATATATATATATATAGTTTACAGTTGATTTATGGTTTTAAATTACATCTGTGGTCGCAATTACGGTAAAATGAATTTATATTGAGGTAAAATGCGATCGATGCAGCCGCAATTGCGATATCATTGCGGATATCTCAGAAATCCCTATATTGTGGCCGTAATTGCGGTTGCGTACTGCAATTTAGAACTATAACTGGATTAGTAGTCAGCAGCTCGTCCTGTTCATTTTTAAATGCTTCTGAGCTCTGATATAATTTGGCTCCATCAATTTCATATCATTTGCAGTCCTTTCTTGGCTGGAAGATATCACAGCCTTGTAATTGAAAAGGAGAGCTTTCCTGATGATGAACTTGAAGTAACAGCATGGACTGAAGATGGTCTCATAATGGCTGCTCGTCACAAGAAATATCGGCATATGCAGGTAACAACTTATCTTCCTGTTGTACTTATCTGTCATGGTAGGGTCCAAGAAAGGGTTGGATCCGATTTTGGTCTACTGTAGGTTGTGTTAACATGCACTTTTTTTTTTGAAGGAGTCTTAACATGCATTTATAATAGGCTTGTTTCACAACTCAAATCTTTGACCTTCATGTAACACCGACACTTCAGATCAAAACTGTGTCTAGTGTCTTAACACATGTCAGTGTCGTGTCGGACACTGACACGACACCGATAGAGGCCGTTACATGCGATTACTATTATTTTCTTAAATTATTATCAGTGTCTACATATCAATGTCGTATCCGGCGTTCATGTCTTTGTCATACTGTCAGTGCTTCATTCTACTGACACAAGACAACGTCTTCAACTGTTGCATCAAGATTCTCCCTTAAATGAAACCAATATTCAATAAGTGATAATTTTGTATTATTAATGTCGATGTACTTTGTTCATTATTGATATGCGGTTTAGTTAACATCTTCCATAGAAGCTACATCAGTATACCCTGTTGTATTCGACTTTATTACTTTTGAGAACTATGTTATTCCACCTGCATTTTCCACGCTTTTGAGAACATATTCTATATAATTTACTTGTTTGCACAACTCCTTTATTGGCTGGCACTTGCTGTAGAACAGATTTAATTTCCTGCTTTGTCAAAATGAATCACATACACCAAAAGCAGTTTTCATTATCTTGTCACCTTTCTTATCTTTAACATTGTTTTGTTTGTGCTTTATAGTACAAAATCTTAGCATTCAATGATTTTGGTTTAAAGAGTTGGAATCTTAGGGTCTGGACTGTAATTTGTCTCCCTTTTCTCACATACTAAACTTTTCATTTGTTTGCAACTACAGGGTGTTCAGTTTCATCCAGAGAGCATCATTACCCCTGACGGCAAGACGATTGTCCACAACTTTGTGAAGCTTATAGAGAAAAAGGAAGCTGCTCGTTCTTGAAACAATACGTCATTAATGCTGAATTACTGTTCGAAGTTCGGTAAACCAAATAGAATTAATAAAAAGAAGAATAATAGGCAACTTATTTGTCAACTAGTTTACAATTCTGAATCAAATCATGGCAGGGAAAAGAAACTTGGCTGTTACATAGAATTTCCCTTAAATCTATAGGAATTGTTGAGATGAAACAAGTGTATCTTTCCTTTCATATATGTGATAATCGTTCAGCAGTTCTCAGTTGCCTTTTGATCTATTATATACATATATTACTTCCATTCAATCATATAATGTGGACAGAAAAAGAGCACAACATGAGATTCTGAACGTGAAGAAGGTTCTAAAAGTTGTGAATTTGAGTCAATATGTTCAAAGGAATGTCAGCAACAAATTATATATGTTTTCATTACTTTCTTTGAAACACTTTATTATTAGTCCATTTTTAAAAATAAATAAACTAAATCATTATAATACAAAAAATTAACACAGTAAAAAGAAGTCTATGTTACTAGCTCGGGGATTTGGGAATTTGAATGCTAGATTCGAGATGAAAATGGTGATTTTCTTGCTGCTGTTTGCTGGCTGAAAATGGTGTTGGTTTACAATCAAAATGAAACCCTATACCCCGAGTAGCAAGAAAACAACTCGGGGTTTAGGGGTGGAAAAGGAAACTTCCTTAACTTTTTCCGTTTTAGGCCAAGGACAGTTGGCTCACTCTTCGCTTCAATGACACAACTTGTCTACCCTCTTTCCTTTGCGAAGAAAAAACCTTAATATTTCAGCTCTAAGACCATCTACAACAGAGCACCCTAAATTGGGTGTTTAAATGAGTCCCCGGCGTCTAAATCATTAATTTTACGGTGATACTTAATAAGCACCAATTTTCTCCAATCCAACACCTCAAAAGAAATTATTAAATAGGTCCCACAAATAATTCTATATCATTACAGTTAAACAAAATTTATTTAATTTATCAAGATTTAGTAAATAAGACCAACAAATAAAGAAGAGAGAGGGTGCTTCCATAGCCACCCTTCTCTATAGGCACTCATATTTTACTCCACAATGGGGGTGTCTATTTAATGTGGTGCTAAATAGGTTAAGCACCCACCATTGTGGATGGTATAATACACTCCACTCTAAGTGCTTCCAGATGGTGATTTGCTTGACTCGGGGATTTGGAGAATCACCGTCTGGAAGCACTCAAAGCGGAGTGTATTGAAGCTGAAATATTAGGGTTTTAGAAACAATGGAGGAAAAAGAAACTCAAATCGTCCGGCTCAATTTCCTTATTTTGATATTCACAAGAGTGGGAGCAAATTAGTTCACATTTTAGTTAGCTTGTCTTATCTAGCTCAGCAGGAATTTGGTTGGATGAGGTCCCATTTTCTTATTTCTCCATTTGGAAGAATAATTAGAAATTGATAACAAGAATTTGTTTGATTTGGTCCAAACAAGAAACTGTGAGAAGGGATAGTGATAGGAGGAAGAAATGGATGATGACATAAAAAGGCATTGTGCATGAAGATGAAAGAAATGGTACTATTTGTGTACTTTGATAGTTTAGGCTTTCATCATACTCATAGGAATGGAATAGTTGCCCAAACAATTGGAATGGGAACAAATCAGTCCACATTTCAGCTAACCATGCCTTATCTAGCTTAGAAGCTATTTGGTTGGATGAGGCCCCCCTTCTCTTATTTCTCCTTTTTTATCTGATTTGATCGGATATGGTTTCCAGTTTTAAAATTTAAATGATTATTTACATTGATTTTTTTTTTATACCAATAATCGATTTAACTAAGTGGTAAGAGATTTGAACCTCTTAAACAAGTGGTATAGTTCGACCTTTGGCTCTTGCATTTACTAATATATGGCTCATGAGAGATGCAAATGATGCTAAGCAATTAGACGGTAAGAATAACAGGTTGATGAGGTATTGGATGTGAATACAAAATAATTATATTTAAATCTAGTAACTTGTCTAGCAACCAAAACTTGAAGGAAATATAGAATCTAGTAAATCAATTTCATTACGACCAAGTTTATGTTTAGGGTGTATTTTTTTCTTTTATACACAAAAACTTGCTTATATTAGGTAAAGAGAAAAGAAAGACGGTGAGTCTAACATAAGAAAATCAATTTGAACTTACGAGCGGGAATCCACGCAAATACTATCCCATTTTATTCTTTGTGGGTCATAATTCTTTCTACGTGGGAGATGGGGAGAAAATTCTCCTAAATGAAATTTGAGGATGGAGATGGAGATCATGTCTTCACCTTCACACTTCAATCCCAAGAATATTAATACAAGTTCCTCTTTTAAATTTTGAAAATATATTACAAATATGATCTCTTTCAATCATATTGACACCGAAACATTTTGAAAAAAAACGTTCGAAACATATCACATTACTTTAATTTCTATTTTTCATGAAAAAAATTCAATCTCGTATATTACAAATACCATCTCTTTCAATCATACACATCACGTTACTTTAATTTCTTTTTCATGAAAAAAAATTCAAAGTACATTAAAATTCATCACAATATAATATACAATTTACAAATGTTTTTAATGTTAATGGATTCCCACTGAAACTTATGGAGATTCATGAGGATGAGAACAAAGAAGAAAATCTCTACAGTGGCATCCACAACACAAGAAGCATAAGGAGGGGTTTCCTATCCAAGTTTGGTTTGACTCTTAATTATAAGATGGGCTAGGCAATGGGCTACTCCATTAGCCTCACGAATTCTGCTCTTCTCCCAACAAAAATTGCTCACTCCTAACCAAACTTTTTAAAATACCGATGCGTGAGTTAATTCACGCTAGTGTTAATTCTGTGTGACTTAACTCACACTGCGTGAGTTAAGTCACGCTAGTGTTAAGCTCTGTGTGACTTAACTCACGCTGGATACGGGGTCTGCGTGAGTTAACTCACGTTATGTGTGTGCTCAATCCCAGAACAGGCAAAAGCACTAATTCCCTGATTTCATTCATTCCTCCATTCATACATACATCCATTCCTCTAAAAAAAATATACGTTTTCATCATTCATTCAACCATTCATTAAATCATTCATTCATTTATTAATAATTTTGATACGCAAAATAAACAAAAATTAACCAAAATGTCATAAATAAAACGCAAACGCGCAAATGTAAATATGTTACATCCATATCTGACAAAATGTCATAAAAAAACTACAAAGGTAACAAGTCATAAAAAAAAGACCCTACTGCTCCCGTGGACTCCTACTCCTACTCCGCGGAGCCGACACCTCCTCCAACACACGATATTGTTGCCGAATGGTCTCCATAACGCGGGCAACAACATGATTTGAATACATGTCAGGAATCCCCTCCATAGAGCTGTCAACTACGGCTATGATATTTTGGATGATCTGGAATGGGTCGGGAGGATGTCTGCCCCACTGCTGCTCAACAAGAACCTCCTCATAAGGAGGTCTGGGAACTGTGTACTCAAGAACGGCTGTAGGGGTAATCATAAGAGGATGGGATACACGGTAGAACCATTTCATGTACCCCTTTGAATGCTTCCACCCCTCGTCCTCCGGGACCGGCTCAGCTCTCTTCTCCAGGATAAGGACATGGACAACAAACTCCATGAAGGTTGTAACCATCTCCTCTGGATCAAGAGGCCTAATCGTCATAGAAGGTCTAGAAACGGTCTGGACATAGCCGTAATGCCTCAGAACCCGCTCCGGCAAGTGAAAGCACATCTTGGTTTTGTCGGCCATAATCCATCTGGAGTACCATCATACGTCCTGAAAAGGCGTCATGTCTCGTCGACTCTCATACGACCTCCAGATGACATGAGCATGCTCCATCGAGTCAATCCCGGTTCTGAAATGTCCAAGATCAGTAAAGCCCCTGGGAGGTTTTCATCTACCCACAAACGGGGCATCATGCACGTAATCTTCATTAGGCCTCCTCAGAACGAGCTGCCTGAAGTGAGCCAAAATCCATCCCTGCAAACATAGCGTAACTTAAGTCACGCATGATTATAAGGTGCGTGAGTTAACTCACGTAGGAAAAATTATGGTATTTCAGTTGGGAGCGAGGAAAATCAGTTGGGAGAAGAGCAGATTTCTAGCCTCACCTAGTCTTTATACCCCAATAATTTCTATAAATTCCATTTTTATCATTACATTCTTAAGTAGTTAAAGAAAAATATCACATTTTTCACAATAAATGTTTGAATTATAGTTCAAAAAAATTAAAAATTAGAAAATTTTATTATTTAGAATTTTGACATTTTGACAAATTTATGATTTTTTTACATTTTGAAAAAGCTGTAACATAAATAAACTTTTTACAAATCAATTATAATCTATTTGTGCTTCTAATGGCTTGAAATTTAGGGTAAATTTTTTGGGACATTCTTATACTTTTAAAAATATATTTATCCCTTTTTTTTTTCTTTTTCCTTATACCACCAAATAATACTCCAAAACTTGTTTATATCTCACATCTTTCCCTCTTATCACCTTTTATCGGTATCTGTTTATTTATTCTAACTTTCTTCCCCAATCATACTTTTTTCTGATCAATCAATCACTCATTTTGAAGGTAAACAAATAGTACATTTTTTTTAAGGAAAACAAACATGATACATTAGTTGTTGAACATTGGAGCATAATTATTTTATCCTTTTCAATAACTAATCTTTCTTTCAAAGGTGATTGCTTGTATTTTAGGCAAATGATTTTATGTTGGGTTACAAAAGAGATTATTTTAAATAACCCATTTAAAAAATTAACACACAAATTATGCATCAAAATGCCCAATTTTTCGGTGGTGGGGTCCCTTTAACCAACATGATACTTTTTCTTTTTGACAAAACCAACATGATGCTTGATTTTCATAGTTGGGACATTTCCAACTAAAGACGGATCATGTAGTCATCAAGTGAAAGAAAATTCATGTGAACTTGAAAAATTGGAGATCTAATCGAGTAAGCTCCATTGATTTTGAGGTTGATGATATAAAGTGTAAAAGTGGTGAGAACAATGCTTAAACCAATCATTCCTTAAAAAAAAAAAAAACTTAAACCAATCATGAAAGTTGTGGTGTAAAAAAATTAAGGTTTTAATTTATTAAGTAGTCTCGCTAACTTGTGTGATGAGAATATATTTTAAGAAATTTAAAAGTAGCAATTTCATATTAAAAAATAAAAATATTGACTTTTAAAAAGTTGAATGTACAATTTTGAAAACAAATATTTCTCAAGGGGTGACTTTTAAAAATACTGACTTTTAAAAAGTTGAATGTACAAGAGAGATGGTTGGTTCTATAAGTAGAGGTGATAAAATGAGTCGAGGAAAACAATCCAACTCAGTATTTTATAGGCATGGCGAGTTAAATTTTTCGACCCTATCATTTAAGTTGGCATGCTCCACTCAATCCATCAGAAATGAAGCATTGTGAATTGGCATATCGGGTCAATCTAAAGTTAAATAGAAATCCTTTTTACATAGTTTTTCAAAATTCATTTGGCTTATTTTCTTGCTGCAACCAATTAAATTTAAGGTTTTATTGATTGTGTAATGATCGTTGGACTACGTTTAATTTTAGTGGATTAATTTTGAAGAATTTTTCTATTTTGACATGTCAACTCACCTAAAAATCGATGTGTTCTATTTATTTATAATTTGTTATTGACATGTCAACAATCCGTGAAGTCCAATCAACCAAACTGTTGAGGGTACCGATGAGAGTTTCAACCCACCTATCTAAGCCGGGCATCCCCGTTCCATTTTAGACGAGATGTTGGCAGGGTTGACAAAAACGAAATAGATTGTCCCATTTTACCACCTTAGCTAAAAGAGGAGCATATCACTCTATGCCATGAATTTCAAAGGTCCCTCTAATATCGACTCTCTTAAGGGTTCAACCATGGATCCTTGATTTTTACCAGTCATAACCAATTGTTTCTATTTGTTTAACTCAAGCGCCCACCTTGTGTTATCTATTTCAATCCCTATTATTTTTGGATATGTAGAAGGAAAGACAAACTCCACTTAAAAACTTACGCACACATAAACGAGAGATTCCGAATTTGAAGCTGATTAACCACAAAAAATGGCCTAACAATCTCAATAATCCTATTGGACTACTCCACAATTTAGTAGTGTCATTTTGTTTTGAAGATCAAACACAACAAAAAAGAGGTATGAAATTTTGTGACTCCTGTTCTATCTCTCTCTCATACTTAAAAAATAGTTGTTTCTATTAAGAGTGCTGCTATATAGCACGGCAACACACGAAACAACACGACATGTTCATTTAAAGGTTATTTACTTTATTAATGACTTATTTCTAGCTTATGTTATGCATATATATACTTTTCAATGTTTTTGTACGTAGTATATATTAAAAAAAATATTGTTACCATAGAAATACTGAGATAATCCATTGTCTCAGTTATAATACACATGCAGAAGTTATATGGATAATCACCACCGCATGAAAATGTGTTTTATGTGATTTATCATATGAAAAATCTAGGAGGGGTGACATTTATCATTTTGGGTCAAATCAAAGTTAAGAGAAAAAAATTAAATATCAGCTATAACGTTATTCGTATAAATTTGACGACAAATTCTGTCGTGCGTTTTATCATTTTCCTTCTATTAATTTACTCACTTTCTTCGATCATATTTATAAACAACTTTTGTTATGTTAGATTTATGAAATAACCGATGTATTTAAAATACAATATAGTCTAAATATATCGTTTATTTAATGAATTTCAAAAAACAAAAGTTGTTTATAAATGTGATTAGAGAGAATATAAAAAGGTTGAATTCATGGGTGCACCTTTGGACCAAAATTGTAGAGAAGCTGGCAGTCTCTCTCTCCCCCATAATCTTTTGCGGTGGTCAGTGGACCATTGTTTGAAATTTAATTCTGTTGATATATAATGAGCTTTGATTGTTACTCATCTTGAGATAATGAAAAGTCATATTGACATTGATTAACGTAGTGATTGTTCCTTGTCTTTGTGATCACAAGTCAAATATCAAAATTAATTGCAGGCTTACTGTACTACTAGTGCCCATTTTGAGAAGTTAGTTAGGATGCATCCAGTATAGACTTTCCCTCATTTTGATAGTTTAAGTAACCTACAGAAAGAAATATTATTTTGAAGGGTTACGCTAATAAGTGCCTTTAGGTTCCTCTAATATGGATTCTTTTAAGGGTTATGTTAACACGTGTCTTTAGGATACATGTTTGCATAAGATTCAACAATATTTTGATTTTTAACAAGTGAGTTTTTGATGAGGTGTTTAATGTTTGAATTCACCTTTTACATATATAATGTAATGTCTATACCAACTGAATTAGGTTCATGGAGAGTACAATATTTAAATGTATCAAAATTACACAAAAACATTCATAAATGTATACTCCCATAATTTCATATGGGAATGAGAAATTTTACGTTATTTTACAAAATTATCCTTCATTAACGGTACGAGAAAGATAGTATAAAGAATGATGAGTAATAAATAATTAAAGATATAATAGAAAAAAAACATTATATTTTATCAGTATTGTAAAACAACTTATAATTTATGACAATTTGTTTTCTAAACCGACTTATAATTTGAGATCGAAGGTATTATTTTTTAGTTAGTTTAGTTCTTGAATGCATCTACTACTATTAGATTACTAAAATGAATAAGAACTGCAATCTCTTTTTTTTAATAAGTCAAATGAAATATATTGAAATATTCAGCACAAAGAGTGCAAATATAGGTATAAAAAGTATTCACATTCAGAGAATACGAAACAAGAGAATGGCGTAAAAGACGACATAAACTATGTGAAAAAACACATTAAGCCAGCAAGAATGTAAATCAAAAGCTCATTGTTTTTGTTAAGTTTTCAACCAACAAAAAACTACAATCGTTACTTCGTCCAGTAACTGTTAAAGCTATATTGAAAGATCCGAACATTTCTTTCCTTCTAAATAACTCAAACACAAGTCATCCAGATCAATTGAATGTAAGATCGAATTCTTTTTAGGGAACATTTCTAAACTATCAAACTGAATAAGATGATCAAATGACACTTCAAACACGCCGAGTGAATTCTTAAAATGCGAATGTATTGCAAAACTTCAAAACAAACACTATTTTCTACACACCCCATATCAGTTTGAAAGTATCATAAAAATCTGTCAAATTTTATCTGAATAATTTGTGCCGTTAGGACGCACACTTTAACAAAAATGAAATGTTATTTCAGTAGCAAGTGGGAGAAAACAGCACCAATAATATTGTATCTATTGGTCTGGCCATAAAGATCCTTAACTGCCCAATTCAAATTTTCAACCAAGTCTACATGCCAGAAGACAAAAACCATAGAAGATAAAAAATGTAAAGAGAGAGAGTAAGAAAATTTGGTCACTATTTAATGAAAACATCAATAAACTAAGCAGTTGCAGCATTACTACTGCAGCATTTGTCACACTCATCTTGACTTTGGATTCCAATTATATTGACAAAATGCCAACATTTTATGTCCTTAAGCTGACAAAATCTGACCTTATCAATTTTAAAGTCAGTCCAATATATTTCAGTACAGTCCTAAGCTAAAAATTATTCAACAACTTGCATTGCTTGCTTTCATATTGGATTGGATAACTAGTACTAGTAGCAATAAAAATAATACACACCTAACTTCAAGTAAAATAGTAAGTACTATAATTTATTAAAATCATGAAGTGTGTCTAAATCCTCAATTCAAGCAACAAAAAAAATTATAATCATATTTTATGATCTAAAATATAAACAAATTTTAACTAACTTCAATGATATTATTATTATTATTATTATTATTCCTAAAATACCCTTTAATTAATTAAGATTTTATTTTATAATAATAAGTTTTTATTCTCATGGAACAAATGTTCATGACAGAAAATTTAGAGAATACAATTGGTTTTTAATTACTTCTTCTGGTTCTATTTATAAAAGAAATTTAAATAAAAAAAACTAATGTATCTGATTAAAAATTGGATTAAATACATCAATTTTTATTAATCTAAATATATTTTATAAATAGGATTGGATGAAGTATTTTGAAAGAATTAAATGAGATCATATATTTGGATTAAAGGATGTAAAGTCATTCAGTTTATAGCTTACATATGACACAGAGGGGCTACATAAATCATCATAAGATTCAATTTATAATAAAAATAGACCACATTAAATGATAAAATTACCTAAGAACCTAAAGAGATGGTGAACTATACAGTAAGTAATAACCCACCAGCATTAATTATAATCATATAACTATTATGGACTTGTATGCTCAATCCCCTCTTATCTCTATACACCAAAATGAAAGGCAAAAGAGATTATGATAACATATTTCTTGTATGACAAAATCTTCATATTCATATTGTAACATATTTGTTTTAGTGCATGTTTGACTTGACATTGATTTTCACAGAATCACAGTGTGCCACCGTAATTTTACAAAAACACGACGCCAGTGATTTTGTCGAACTTGTTCTGAATCCAAACATGCACTAAAACGAAGTAACTTTGTTTTGGTGGTGTCTCTTTCCACGGTGGTGCCGGTCATTACCAAATGTAACAGGATCAAATTTTCTCAGCCTTTCAGCTTGACGCGAATCGATCACACACTCCGGTAGAGGGACTTTGTATCTGGTTTTGTCATAACAGTAAGAATATGTCATGTGCTTCAACCTAAAGTTCTCCATTTTGATTCTTTCTACTTGTGTAACATCAGAAGGGACTGTTTCAGAACTTTGAGCACTGTCACACTTGGTCACATGCTCAATAGGATCAACTGCACAACCATGTAGGACAAAGTCAGAGAATTCAGCAATATAAGGTGCATATTTGTAGTTTACTTTGTATTTTCCTCCATTGGTAGCCCAAGTAGATGCATCCCATATGGTAGAATACAAAGTCATTGCCTTTGATGGAAAATCTCCTCTCATTGACTCAGTTCTCTTTACTTCTCTGATAGGAACATCATCTACATAAAATCTGCAAAAGAATAAAAATATATCATCACTTAATTAATAAAGTAAGTACAATTCACATAATTATTAAATTCAACAATAGCAAGTAACATAATGAAAGTTAGGCAAGAATTATTTCCTCCTATCTCTCAAATGTATATAAAAGAAATACGAAATAGATTCTATGCAATCGTGAGTTCTAGCAGTTGCGAAACAGTTGCAGATTTCAACCATTGGATGAAGATCAGACGGTCCGTGTTTTTCAATCGTTAAATCGGATTTATAATACAACTCAAAACACGGTTCAACTAATTTTCATCTAACAGTCGAGATATGCGGCTGCATTGACTTCTGATACATATTTCTTATAGGCAAATGTTAATGGTTAATTTGTTAGAAGCAGGGATCAAACCCTAAGCCTCATTATTAACATTCGTTCAGCGTCTCAACTCTAAGAACTCGGTCGGAGACACGTATGAAACCTACTTGGTAACTATGGTAACTAAGAAACAAATATTGATTGCTAATTCATGAATTTAGGTTAGACAAAATAGTTATCCAACTACTAAATTTTATAAAGATTTCAATACCTAAGAATTTATCCAATGGTCACATGTCACCAACTTTTTATCTTGTGGGTTCCCCCCTTAAAGGATATACATAAAATTTAATATAAAGTTCTGATGACATATGGATTTTACACATTATCAGAAAGCCATCAATGCAAAAATTGTACATAGTAATAGTCCTACTAAAAGCAAAAACCAGTTTTCACAAATCTGTGGATGTGTGGTAAATGGTAAAAGAAGAAAAACAAACACATCTTTGAACAAAAAGTACAAGCAAGGGAATGGTGAAACATAAATGATAATAAAACAACTCATAAAGAAACTTTTTCTATAACAAGTAAATAAGAGAATCAAAGAACTAAATATAGCATTGTAAGGTTTTAGATTAGATTTTGCTTACATTATCTTAGAATCTGTCCAAAGAATACTATAGTGATGAAATTCCTCAGAAGGATCAAACCATAAACCATATCTTTCTTCTCTTCCAATGTTTGTACTTCCATTTCCATAAACATTTGTTTGAATCCTCCAATCTTTGCCTCTTATGTTTCCCAAAAATTCAAAGTCTATTTCATCATGGTTCTTCTCATACATGTCACCATTTGACAACTGCAGAATAAAAATTTTAAGAATAAATTAATTTTTTTTCATACATTTTTAAGGTAAAATTAGTGCAATTTATGGTGAATTAGTGCCACCGCGATTTTGTCAATATTTTTTTTTTTTAAACTTCAACAAAATTTAGAAATTCAACTTAATCACGGTATCAGTGTGATTTTGTCAAACTCGCGGTGATTTCAAGCATGCACAAAGTTGAAAATGAAGAACCAGACAAACAGACCAAATGGCAGTTTCTTTCACAAAAATTCAAACATACCAGTAAACTTTTGCTGGAAAAAAGGGTCAAAAGCAGAAAAAATAATAATGATAATTAATTTTGTGTTCTTCCTTTATTGATCATAAAACTAAAGAAACTGAAAGTTTCAACATGCTGAAAGTGTAAAAATAATTAATATGCAAACATTAAAATATTAAAAGTGGTCTCAAAAATTAAAATCAAAAGAAAAAAATGACATCACTAGCTTTGTAGCAGCGACACCTCTGATCAAAGGGTGGCTGGTGTCCAACACGACACCAAGGACCCGTTCAAATCATTTTCTATAGGTGTGGACTAGTCGGTCTTTGGTGTCCGTGTTAGTGTTTCATAGACTATGAAGCAGGGACACGGACACAACACATCATCCCTGATAATAATTTGAGAAAAATGACATAATTTAGTGCAATCATAGGTGTCAATGTCGTGTAGGTGTCAAACACCACGGCATTGAGACACACTTAATATGAAGAGTGTCTGTGTTTCATACTCACATAAAATGCAACCACAACTCCAGCAGTGTAATCAGAAGGTAATTTAATGGAAGCACTGAAATAACCATGAAGGTAAAGATCATGAGAAGCAAATCCAGAGCCTGAAAACAGAACAAAACAGAAAAAATACATTAAAAAAAACAGAAATTTAAATACTAAAAATCAATCAAGAGATAAATGTTGAAGATGAAGAACCTGAAGACTCATCAAGTAAGAGATGAACAGCTTTGGAATCAGAATGAATGATCAAGTTATGGTCTCCAAACAAAGGTGTATACCCTTCATCAAAAGGTATAATAGGAAAATTTCTTGGTGAAACAGAGTAACAAGGCATAACAAAAAGAAAAAAACAGAACAAGAACAATATCATATGAATCTTTTCCATGTTTTTTTTTGTTTTGTTTAATGATCAATCAAATATGTTTTTTTTTTCTGTCTATAGATTCATGTGTCACAGGAATTTTTCTTAAGGGTGTGAAATATTATGAATAATATTGAATTAAATATATGTAAGAATAATAATAATTAAGAAAAAAAATAGAGAGAAGAGAAAGAAAAGAAGAAGAAGAAGAAGAAGAAGAAGAAGAAGAATATAAGAAGAAGAGAG